>RCNF010000728.1_pt1 | contig 19197 bp, 14 predicted proteins | sample 2041311 | NCBI WGS metagenome assembly RCNF01 (sample SAMN09708228, study PRJNA481090) | Marine sediment metagenome, whole genome shotgun sequencing project. | biome: marine sediment; feature: ocean; material: sediment; isolation source: Sewage treatment plant 2 marine sediment (STP2) ... | reverse complement strand
GATGAATCCAACGATCAGGGACTGGAGCCTGCGGAGCTGGCGACCTACCTGGCGCGCAAGAAAGCCGAGGCCATTGCCGTCAATGCTCGGCAGACCCTTATTATAGGCGCCGACCAGCTGGCCATTCGTGATGATCATGTGCTCGGAAAACCCGGTGACCATCAAAAAGCGGTCGAACAACTGCTCGCAGCCTCGGGCAAAGCGGTAACGTTCCTGACCGCTGTCTGCATTCTCGACCCGGTCAGTCGCTCACGCTATGAGCACACCGACGTGACAACCGTGCGCTTTCGGCAGTTTGACCTGCGCCTGGTGGAGGCTTACTTGCGGCACGACGAGCCCTACGACTGCGCGGGCAGTTTCAAGCTGGAGGGAGCCGGGTTTGTGCTATTTGAATCGGTGCAAACCGACGATCCGACAGCGTTGATTGGTTTGCCAATGATCTGGGTCGCAGACCGCCTGCTGCAACTGGACTACCTGTTGCCGTAGGGGCCGCTCCTACGGTTTCCGGCGCATTTCGATGATTCCTACTGACAGGAAGCGCTCCAGGTCTTCGGCCAGCGGTGCAGTGAAGTGCAGATCGTTGCCTCTGTCATCCGGAAAAGCGATCGACTGCGCATGCAGAAACAGTCGTTTGAGCCCAAATTTCTTCGCTTTGCGGTTGGCGTCGTCGTCACCGTAACGCTCATCACCCAGGATCGGATGCTCGGCATGGTCCAGATGAACGCGAATCTGATGCGTGCGGCCTGTGAGCGGCGCGCACAGCAACAAACTGTACTTGCCGTAATTTCGAGACAGACTGACCCGAGTCTGTGCCGGCTTGCCGTGCTTGCCGCTCACGACAACATAGCGTTCGCCGTTCTTTCGATTCTGTACATGCAGCGGCGCATCGATTAGCTGCTCACCGAGCTGCCAGTTGCCGGCGACCAATGCCAGGTAGTTTTTCTCAACCGTCCCTTCACGAAAACGCTCGTGCAACTGCCGCAGCGCACTCCGCCGCTTGGCCATGACCAGGCAACCGGACGTCTCGCGATCAATGCGATGTACCAGCGCCAGCTCTTTAAGGTCCGGCCGGGCGTGGCGCAATAGCTCGATCACACCGTGACTGATTCCACTACCGCCATGGACCGCGATTCCGGAAGGCTTGTTCAATACGAGTAGGCGCTTGTCCTCGTAGATCACGTAGTCGAGCATGTCAGTGGCCATTTTCTCGGACGGCGGAGCACCTTCAGCCCGGATACGGGCCGGCGGTATGCGAACCTCATCCCCCTCCATTAGCTTGTATTCAGCCTTGATTCGGCCACCGTTGACCCGAACTTCGCCACGGCGCAACAGGCGGTACAGACGCCCTTTGGGCACTCCTGGCAGCTCACCGCGCAAATAATTGTCAATTCGCTGGCCAACGCGCTCTCCGTCGATCACGACTTTGCGCACTTGCGTCTGCTGCGTACCGTCAGGTATCGCTGATTTCGGGCCTTTCGAGGGCTTTTCTTGCATGATCAATCACTTGAAGTGGTCTTGCGGTGTGTTATATTACCGCCGAGTGGAACTCCGGGATACCGGAGCAGACACATCAAACGACTTTTTTTTGGTCCCGCGATCTGCGAGACCTGATTTCAGACGGCAGCAACACCGGATTCCGGCGCGCGCCGCAGCGGCAAGGCCGCAGGGAAATCATGCTGATTTTTTTGTGGGTACTGACGATTTTGCGTCAGACCCGAACTGAACTAACGAAGACTTTCGATGGCGCAATACGGCGCCAGGTTCTTTTGCGTGACCACCCCTCTGCCTGCCAGGCGCTACGCCCCGTTTTGCTGCCCTCCATTACTCAAGTAGGGCAACATGAAAAGAATGCTAATCAATGCAACTCAAGAAGAAGAGTTGCGCATGGCGATGGTCGACGGCCAACTCCTGTACGACCTCAATATCGAAGCACCGGCTAGCGAACGCAAAAAAGCCAATATTTACAAAGGAAAGATCACACGCGTCGAGCCCAGCCTCGAAGCCGCGTTTGTCGATTACGGTGCCGAACGCCACGGATTCCTGCCGCTGAAAGAAATTTCCAGCGAGTACTTTGTTAAAGAAAACAAATCCGGTGGCAAACCCAATATAAGAGACGTTCTCAAGGAAGGTCAGGACATTGTTGTCCAGGTCGATAGGCAACAAGGGCGCAGCACTAACGACCTTTGTCAGCCTCGCGGGACGCTTTATTGTTTTGAAGCCGAACAAAGATCGTTCGGGTGGCGTGTCACGCCGCATCACAGGTGAAGATCGGGACCTCGCTCGCAAAGCACTAAACGATATCGAAATCCCCGAGAATATGAGTGTCATCCTGAGAACGGCTGGCATCGACCGCGGCACTGAAGAGCTTGCCTGGGACCTGCAGAATCTATTGACTGTCTGGACCGCGATCCTGAACGTTGTGTTGGAACGCACATCACCGTTCCTGATCTACCGTGAAAGCGATTCGGTGATACGCGCGTTGCGTGATTACCTGACTGCGGATATCGGCGAAATACTGATCGATGACGAGGCGACTTTCAAAGACGCCTACGAGCACGTCGAACAAACGATGCCGCACAATCTCAAGAAGCTGAAACACTATGTAGATCCGGTACCGCTGTTTACGCGCTTCCAGATTGAATCGCAGATCGAGTCAGCTTTCGCGCACAACGTGACTCTGCCTGCGGGCGGCAGCATTGTGATCGATCACACCGAAGCCATGGTCTCGATCGACATCAACTCAGCTCGTGCAACCAAGGGCAGTGATATTGAAGCGACCGCTTTTAATACCAATCTTGAGGCCGCCGACGAAATAGCACGTCAATTGCGAATCCGCGATCTTGGCGGACTGATCGTTATCGATTTCATCGATATGGGTCCGCAGAAGAATCAGCGCGAAGTAGAAAACAGATTGCGCGACGCGGTCCATCAGGATCGGGCCCGCATTCAGATTGGAAAGATCAGCCGCTTTGGACTGTTGGAAATGTCACGACAGCGTCTACGTCCATCCATCGGCGAGTCGGCTTACAAGACCTGTCCACGCTGCACAGGTTTCGGCACCATTCGTGGCACCGAGTCTTTGGCACTCGCTATCCTGCGCATCATCGGCGAGGAAGCGCGAAAGGAACGTACATCGAAAGTCATCGCTCAATTGCCAGTAGAGGTCGCGACTTATCTATTGAATGAAAAGCGTGATTGGGTACAGAACCTGGAAGATCGTAACGAGACTCAGGTTGTACTGGTTGCAAATTCGCACCTTGAAACCCCGCATTACGATGTTCGCCGCATACGCGATGATCAAATGGATTTACCGGAAAACACAGGCGCCAGCTTTGCACTGGTGAACGCAGCTGTAGAACCCGAATCACCGCAAGCCATCCTCGAGCGCAAGGGAGTGGAAGCAGCAGCCGTCGGTACACTGAAACCTTCGACTCCGGCACCGATACGCAAGGAACCTGCGGGCAAAGGATTTTGGGCAACAATCATCGGCTGGTTCACGGGCGACGATGACAAGAAGAAAAAACAGTCTCAACAACGTCGTGGCAGAACAACGCAAGGCAATCGTGGCAAGCGTTCGCAACAGCAATCGCGCCACCGCAATGATTCACGTTCACGTAGTGACAATCGTGGCAACCAGCGTAAGAAAACCGGCAAGAAAACGCCCGCCAAGCAGCAAGGCAGAAAGCAGCAACCGAAAGATGCTGATCAGAAGCCGAAGGGTACACAGCAGCCATCTGAGCAGAAACAGAAGCAAGGGCAGAATGAGCAGGCTGACGAAGCGCAAAAGAAGACGCGTAGTCGGCGCAGCCGGGGTGGTCGCAGACGTCGTCGCAGTAGTGGCGACAAGCCAGAGCAAGCGACGGATCAACAGCAACAGCAAATAACCGATCAGTCAGCGCAAAGCCAAGAGCCGCAGGAGCAGAAGCCTCAGGAGCAGAAGCCTCAGGAGCAGAAGCCTCAGGACAGCAAACCTGCAGAGCAATCACCTAAGGCTGATCAGGCGCCGTCGGAGAGCAAGCCGAAACCACGCCGCCGCAAACCGAAAGCCGACGGTCCGCCGAAGGTACGCACTGATGCTGAGCGCACCAATGATTCTGGCAAGGTTGACGACACGGCGTCTCACAAGACTCCGGTCGAGCCGAAGGCTGAGGCGAAACCTACTGCAGAATCGAAGCCCGAAGCAAAGCCAAAGCCAAAGCCAAAGCCAAAGCCGAAGCCAAAACCGGTAGCAGAGGCGAAGTCTGAGTCAAAACCGAAACCGGCGACTGAAGCGAAGCCAGATTCGAAGCCTGTCTCTGAAGCCAAGCCTGAGCCAAAGCCAAAACCGGCGAGTGAAGCGAAGCCAGAGCCAAAACCGGCTAAGCCCGCTGAAGCGAAACCTGCGGCGCGTTTGTTGCCGTGGGACGCTGAAGACTAATCAGACGTTTCTATTTGGAGAGCGTCTCGATCAGACCTCGGGACGCTTCTTCGACCAGGTCCAGCACACGTTCGAAGCCTGCGGCTCCGCCGTAGTACGGATCTGGCACCTCAGTTTCACTGACAGACGCGTAACTCAGGAACAACTGAACTTTTGAGCGATGCTCATCAGGCGACTGCTCCAGCAAATGCGTCTGATTGTCTTCGTCCATTGCGATGATGTAGTCGAACCGCTCAAAGTCATCATCGGTGACTCGTCGCGCATGAATTTCTGAGAGAGAAATGCCGCGCCGTTCGGCAGCGGCATACGCGCGTCGGTCAGGGGGTTCGCCGACGTGATAGGCATGAGTGCCCGCAGAATCGACAAGAATCCTGTCTGCGAGGTCGCCCTCATTGACGAAGTGCCTGAACACCCCTTCAGCCGTGGGCGATCTGCAGATATTGCCCATGCATACAAATAAAATACTTGTTTTCTCTTTATTTTCAATCACTTATTAGCCTTTTTCCTGCCTCTTATTTGCCAATATTAGGCCTCGTACGCCCTTGTTTTAATGAGTTTCAACATGGAATAAGAGGCACCACTGCACCGCCATCGTGACACGATAATTGGTGTGAGATTCTAGTGGAAAGTAGCTTAAGGTAGCAAAAACTGTGGTCGAAACATGGTTTCTGTTTATTTGCACGCTGGATTGACCCTAGATTTACAGTCTGGAAATAACCCGAGCGAAACGCGAAGAGTAACCTTTTCAAAGATCTAGGTAGCAGCAGGTCGGTCAGTTTTCGATGCAAGAAAGGGCCTTTCTCAGCTCAATTTTCGGCGAAAATCAACACGATTCCGCCTGATTTTCGGTGGGTAGTAAGTGCAATGCTGTTGCACTTTTCGGCCTACTCATATCTGGGGAAGTGAGGCAAGCAGATATCTCTTGTAGGCCGCACGTAGCGGTTTCTTGTCGATTTTCCCCGTCGCGGTGAGTGGGATATCGTCAACATACACGACAGCATCCGGTATTTGCCATTTTGCCAAGAATTGGGCCAGGTGTATCAGAATCTCTGATTCCGATGGCGGCTCCATATCAGCTGCTTTGACCAGCAAAATTGGCCTTTCATCCCATTTCGGATGAGTGGCACCAATACATGCTGCGATCTCGATACCGGGAAGGCACATGGTAGCGTTTTCGATTTCGACGGAGCTTATCCACTCACCGCCCGACTTGATAACATCCTTTGCGCGGTCCGTTATCCGCATGTAGCCGTATTGGTCAATGGTCGCAATATCTCCGGTATCGAACCATCCGTCCTCGAGCGTCGAATCCGATGACCTGTAATAACTTGCTATCGTCCACGGGCCGCGGACCATCAGCTTCCCAAAGGTCGTGCCATCATGTGGCAGCACCTTGCCATCATCGTCAACTATTTTCATGTCCACACCGTACGGCACACGCCCTTGCTTGCACCTGATATCAAGATTTTCGTTATAATTCCGGGTATCCATGAAAGACTTGGGCCGATTTACCACCCCGACCGGGCTCATTTCCGTCATACCCCAGGCGTGGACAACTTCAACATCATATTTCCTATCGAACTCCTCGATCATAGAACGCGGAACCGCAGCTCCACCGATTACAACTTCCTTGAGACTGTCGACGCCCCGTCCTGACTTGTTGAGGTAGGTGATAAGCATACTCCAGATCGTCGGCACCGCAGCAGCCTTGGACACTTTCTCGCCGTCAATTATCTTCTGAATACTGGCACCATCCATGTGAGGTCCTGGCAAGATCAACTTCGCCCCGACCATCGGGGCGGCATAAGCAAGCCCCCATGAGTTCGCGTGAAACATCGGTACGACCATGAGAATTGCGTCTGTGCACGAGAGATCGAACACGTCCGTTCCACAAACCGCATACGCATGGAGCAGATTACCGCGATGCGAATACAGCACTCCTTTAGGCTCACCGGTTGTGCCCGACGTGTAACAAAGTGATGAGCCGGTGTTGTCGTCCAGAACCGGCCAGTCGAAAGCCTCTACGGGCTCTGCGAGAAAAGCCTCGTAACAGAAAACCTCAACGGGCAACGCGGACGTATCTGGCATATGCTCCTCGTCCGTCATCACAATCACGCCTTCCACGCTCGGTAATCTCGGCAACAGTTCGGCCACCATGTCGATGAATGTCAGGTCAACAAAAAGCAGTCTGTCTTCGGCATGGTTGACGATGAATTCGATCTGATCTGGAAAAAGCCGTGGGTTTACTGTGTGGCAAATGGCACCCTGTCCCGATATTGCATACCACACCTCAAGATGGCGATACGTATTCCAGCCCAGAGTTCCGACTCTGTCTCCCTGTTGAATCCCATATGATGTGAGGCGCGCCGCAAGTCGGGTCACTCGATCGAGTGTATCCGCATAAGTCTGGCGGTGAATTCCGCCCTCCACGGTATTAGTGACAACCTCTTGTTCTCCATGCCACCGGCCGGCATGAACAAGGATCGAAATTAGATTGATGGGGTCGCTTTGCAAAAGGCCAAGCATCGCAATTCTCCTGTAGTCGAATTCATAACTGACCCAACTTCCGTACGACACGCTCAGCAGTTATTGGAAAATCCAATGGGCAGGGGTGCTTGCGTATCTCCAAGTCACAGTTAGCCTCGCAAATTTGCTCGAACTCGATCTGATGTAAACGGCAGGTGTCGGAGTCTCTTTCCGGTTAGTGCCGCGAATGCGCTCGCCACAGCGCCTGCTGTTGTCGGAACACCGATTTCACCAAGACCTGACGGCGGCTCTTCAGAATTGACGAACGCTACTTCGATTTCCGGCGCCTCAGACATTCGCATGGTTCGGTAGTCGTGGAAATTCGATTGTTGTACCAACCCATTCTTTAGCGATATCCGCTCGAAGAGTGCGCTGCTCAAGCCCATGACAACCCCGCCTTCAATTTGTGCTTTCGCGTTGTCTGGCTGAACAATGATGCCGCCATCAACGACACACCAGAAACGGTGCACGCGTATCTTGCCGTTCGATTCGTCCACGGAAATCTCTGCTACTCCCGCAGCCAGGGAACCGCCCTGCTCCGCAAATGCAATGCCTTTAGCTCGGCCTTCTGGCGTATTGCCCTTCCAGTCCGCCAACTCGGCAACCGAATCGAGAACATTGAGAGCCCGAGGTGACTTCCCGAGCAATGTCCGCCGAAATTGATACGGATCCGTACCAAGATCGGATGCAATCTCATCCACGAACGCCTCAATAGCGAACTTGTTGAAGCCGTGGCCGACCGAACGCCAGTGCCGCAGTCGAAGTCCATGGCTAACCGGACATGTCTCGATATTCTGATTGGGTATGTCGTAGAACGGAATTCCAACACCGGAAGTAAGCAGCCGGCCACCATCACCGATAACGCAGTGTTCCCACGCAGAAATATTACCATTACCATCCACTGCTGCCGCCAGACGTTGCAAGTTCATCGGCCTATACTGGCCGTACTGCAAATCATCTTCCCTGGACCAAATCAGCTTGACCGGCCGCTTCACTTCATTGGATAAGTGTGTCGCTTCAACCACATAATCAACATCGGCCCGACGACCGAATCCGCCACCCAGGTAACACGGATAAAAATCGACGCGGTCAAAACCAATACCCAGCGTCTCAGCGATGGCCAACTTCGCACGCGCAGTGGCTTGCGTTCCGACCCAGGCTTCTACGGCATCGCCTGCCTCACTCACCGAAACGACGGCATTAAGCGGTTCCATTTGTGCGTGGTACACGTGGTCCGCCAGAAAATCCGATTCATAACGCTTTGTTGCGGCGGCAAATGCCATGCTGACATCGCCCTTGCTAACAACCTGTTTTGCCTTTGCCTGGCCGCTGCCTGGAATTTCTGCATAACCTGCCAGGCTCATGTCACTATCGAAACCCTCTGCTTGCGCTCCCTTTGCCCATTCAATATTCAGCGTAGCTCTGGCTTTAGTCGCCACCTCTACGGACTCCGCGATTATTCCGATTCCATGCTCCAGCTTGACCGTCGCAACAACGCCGTCCATAGCCCGAACATCCGACTCGTTGTAAGACAGAGGCTGTCCATTGTGAACTGGAGAACGGGTGACCATGCCGTACAACATGCCCGGTACCTGCACATCGATGGAAAACTCTGCCGAGCCATCAACCTTGGCAGGAATGTCGTTTCGTGGCACTGAATGGCCAATGATTCGAAACTCTGAAGGCGACTTAAGCTGTGATTCATCGATGTCCGGCATTCGTGCCGGTACTTCGGCGAACGCCGCAATCTCTCCAAAGGAAATTCGCCGATCACTACCCGCATGAACCACCGTGCTGGGTTCGGTGGTCAATTCAGTGACAGGTACGTTCCAGAATTTGGCAACACTGTCGAGTAACACTTTTCTTATCTGCGCGCCCACGATGCGAAGCTTGGGGAAATAACCCCGCACAGTATGGCTTGCAACCGTGAGCATTAGTTTTGAATTGCCCCAGGGAATCCAGCCGTACACATCAGGCTCAATCGGTGAGAAGTCGACGCAAACTCTCGCCCAGTCGGCATCCATCTCCTCCGCTACGATGACCGGCAGTGCCGTCATCGAACCCTGCCCCATTTCTGCGGCCGGATTATGGATAACTATGGATCCATCAGTACAAATTCTTACCCAGGCGCCGATGACTGAATCTGTTGCCTGGTCGCTACCCGGTGCATCAGTTCCTCGCATTCCACAAGAACTGGCAGCAATCGCAAACGTCAAGCCAGCACCCGCCTTCAGGACTGATCTCCTCGAAACCAGCAGCTCGCCTGGCAGCTTCATTGTTCACTCTCTGTCGATGCTCGCTCGATAGCACGGATAATCCGACTGTAGGTTCCACAGCGGCAGAGGTTCCCGTCCATGTGACTAATAATTTCGTCACGGCTTGGCGAATCGTTGTCGGCGAGCAACGTTGCTGCCTGCATGATCTGTCCGGATTGGCAGTAACCGCATTGCGGCACCTGCTCGGCAATCCATGCTTTTTGCAGCGGGTGCGAGCTGTCTGTCGACAGACCTTCAATAGTCGTTACCGCCTTGTCTGCAACGGCAGATACGGGTAATACGCATGACCGAACGGCATTGCCGTCGAGATGGACGGTACACGCGCCGCAAACGCCCGTTCCGCAACTTATTTTCGTGCCGGATAGCTGCAGATGTTCACGCAAAACCCAAACAAGCGCCGTGTCCGGTGCGACATCCGTCGAAACCTGCTCTCCATTGACACGGAATTCTATCGTCATTGCTATTCCCCGCCTAGTCGAGATCCCGCGCTACCCGAAATCCGAACGGAGTGAAAACGACAGCCTCGGGATCACGACCACGAAAGGCAGGACGCTGCCGTGAAGGGGTCGTTATCCAGCTGCCACCACGAATACTGCGGCGCGGGCAAATGCCTTCCACCTGGTAGCTACTGCCGTCTGTGAGGTTCGGTGGGTACGGCACGGTGTAGCAATCCTCAGTCCACTCCCACACATTGCCAATTACGTCATAAAGACCAAATGCATTCGGTTCAAAACTGCCTACCGGAGCTGTAAAAGCGAAACCATCATCACATTCAGCTGGCACATACACTAAATTGGATGCCTCCCTGCCTGATTTATCAAACAAGTTCACATGCGAGCATGCCTCTTTGGCACTATCGCCCCAGACAAAACGAGTTTTTGTGCCAGCACGCGCGACGTATTCCCACTCCGATTCGGACAAAAGACGATATCGCTTGCCACTCTTACCCGACAACCAGGCGACGTAGGCCTTCGCATCATCCCAACTAACGCAACTCACGGGCTCATTCTCAAGCGGTGCACGCCCGAAGCCGGGATTGCTCCAGTTCGTATCTTCGAGGGCCTCCCATTTATCTGTCCAGACAATGCAGTTATTTGCTTGCGTGTACTCTGTTTCTCGCACAAATTCGGCGAACTGACCAGTAGTCACTTCGAACTTACCGACGGCAAATTCGTAATCAATACTGACACCATGAATTGGGCCCTCAGGACGCCCTTCTTCTCCCTCTAACGATCCCATTTCAAACTGACCACGGGGTATTACCACTACCTTCGGGCAACCCTCACAATCACTAAACTCTGTACCGGGCTGGTATTCCGCAGCCTGACAAACACCCGACACCATGAATGACAATGATGCTATTGCTACCAGGAATCCGGTTCGCAGTAATTGGCTATGCATAACGTAATCCTTCTTATTTATTCAAATGACAAATTTACTCAAGCCGTACGTCGGGAATGTTGAACATGGACTTCCAGTCGCTCGCAATCAATATGTCCATTAACCTGGATGGCTTACCTTCTTTCCTATTCTCCATCTCAAAATGTAAAGTAGCCAAAGCTCCATCAACTTCCTCGCCAAATAGCTGGCGAAGATATTCCATCGGTATTCTGGGCTCGTCCGCAAGCTCACCGTTAGCATCATAGGTTGGCGGCAAGATCGGTGGAACATAGAAAACATTGGGTTCTGTTCCGTACTCCGGATGCAAGGGCAAGGCGACTTTCCACTGGTAAACCAGTTGATTGATTGGTCCGTCCTCGTCTTCCAGAAACCCCACGAATCGCAGTTTTCCCGGGCATTGGCTGGCGCATGCGGGAGGCTGGCCTTTCTCCAGGCGAGGAAAACAAAAGATACATTTTTGCGATTTCTTCGTGACATGGTTGAAATAAATTTTCTTGTACGGGCACGCGGTATTGCAAACTCGCAATCCCTGGCACTTGTCCTGGTCTATCAAGACAACACCGTCTTCTTCGCGCTTGTAAATAGCCCGTACCGGACATGCTTCGAGACATGCCGGTTTTGTGCAGTGATTACAAAGTCGCGGCAGGTAGAAATGATAGTTGTTCGGATACTGACCAGCACTGGAGTCTTCGTCCCAATTGGCCCCCACTTTCATTTTCTGATCTTGCTGAAGCCGATCCTGAGTGCCGTCAAAAAAAACCGCCTGGTGGTTAACGGAACACTCCGTACCATGGCTTTCCTTGGTCATGAGTTGCCCTGCTTTCAACTCGCCATTCTCCCAGCCACCGCCACTGGCCTCCCAGTTTGCCGGATAGCCTGGACCGGGCTTGGTCTCGACATTGTGCCAAAGCATGTATTCCTGGCCGGGTTCATCTGTCCACAAGGACTTGCAGGCCGTGGTGCAGGTCTGGCAGCCAATACACTTGTTCAAATCGATGACCATCGCTACCTGCCTAGTCACGATCGCAATCCTTATCGGCTGTAACAACCGTGCTGACCTGCCATTCGTAGTCCTTCGCGACGAAATCACAAAGTGACAGCGCAACCTCGGCGTAGATCGAATTTGGTGAAACCGTATTTATTCGCTCCGCAAACACCGGAACCCAATGCAACAGATGCCGTGAGGCGAAGTCCGCCTGTGCTAACTGGTAGGACAACCGATCGTCACCCGGGCGGCATTCGTGAAAACAAAGTAAGTGATAAAACTCGAGCATTACCGACAGGTGGTCGGGTGCCCAGGCATGGCCCTGGTCTAGTCCATAATCGAAAAATTCATAGAACCGCACCAGATCTTCCCGAACTCCCGCTCGATTATTGAACTGTTGTTGCTCACGAATAGGGACTGCTGGGCCGCGATCTCCCACTTCAAAAAGTCCGCTGTACTCAAGGGCGCGCTGCGCCTGCGGGCACTTTAAATACGCAGCAGTGATCGCATTCAAGTCGATCCCATACGGCTGCGTATCGAGAGCTTCATCTGCATCGCCGATTTGCTCTTCAAGATCAATTTCATGAGGCGACGCAAGCAGGGCTGAATACGCTCCGTACGCTCTGCATCTGATAGCACCGGTGATCTCTGCATCTCGATCCTGAACAAAGCGGTCAGGACTTGCAGGCATCGCGACTGTCGAAGATTTTACGTTCATGCCGGCCTGCCCGAGGGTTGTTCTTCAGAGGCCTTTTCGAATTCGCAGGTAAAATCCTTGTAGGTCTGATTCGGAGAGAATTTGACCGGCTTGTAGCCGATGTGCCCGTAACCCCCTGCCATGCTCGTCGGCTTTATCAGACCCGCCGTAGAAATCACCGCACCGAAATTCTGCCGATTGCGAAACATCATTGGATCCCAACCGTGGTACATGAATAGCATGGACGGCTGGATTCCAGCACTCAAGTGAGCCATGACGTAGAACTCGCCTGCATCGTTGAACACGCGGACGGTGTCGCCATCTTTCACGCCGCGTTCTGCGGCATCATCCGGATTGATATAAATATCCGGCTCGCCGCGCTGCAAACTCAGAAGAAAAGGATCGTCCCGCCACATGCTGTGAATGCCATGACGCGCGTGTCCCATCATCATCCGCAACGGGTAACCCTTATTTGCTAAAGGTTGTTTGTGCGCCGGTAGTGCTTCGTCGAATTTCAGGAACCACTCATGATCGATATAAAACGTCTGCCGACCGGTCAGTGTTTGATACGCGATTTTGTCGCGCACACTGTCAAAGATTTCCGAATGGTATGTCGTATCTCTGTTGTCCCATGTTGTCTTTTCCGACCCATCCAAACGAATCGCGCCCCTTGCCGCAAGCTCGGCAAATGACATCTTTGGGATACCTGGCGTCGTATCGATAATGTACTGACAAACATCCTTGACACTTTTAATTGTCCCATCCATGGTGAAGAGCTCCAGGCAACGCGTGTAATCCCGTTGCACTCGCCTGCCATTGACGTTGTCCTCGAAAATTCCGATATTGCGTTCTTTCGCCCTGCGGCTTATTGCTTCTGCCAACCGCCGGTTGGCCTCCCAGTCGTCCACGGACTCGCCCAGTGGAGGAACCGCCACATCAAGCACCTGCACATACGGTGTTCGTGACTGCAGCATCATGTCTGCACGCTCGTAGTGATGTGCAATCGGTAATACGTAGTCTGCGTAGTGCGACGTAACACCGGCATCCGGAACCAGTGCAACGATCGTCTCAAGCTCTTCCAGTGCGTTTTTTCTCCAGCGCTTACCCGATGCTCGCCAGTTGGCGCCGTTGTTTCCGGCGAAAAACCCCATCTTCCAGCCTTTGCTGCTGTGGCTGGGGAACCACCCCTTGCGAATGCTCTCCTGGTAGTGCTGATCAATCTCCTGCGCGAGTTCCTTACCGTATACCACCTCATTCAGGCCTTTCATATCTCCATGGTCGTAGTCCCAGGTCGTTCCGGAAATGCCGCGGAACGCCGGGCCAATCCCGTCAAACGCGAATGCCATCGTTTGCGTCTTGGCTGAATTGCCAATCTGCAATCCACCCCCTTCAGGCCCGAGGTTGCCGGTGAGCGAAAGCAATAACAGCATCGAGCGCTGCAGAATATCGCCATGTAACCATTTACAGGCAGCATAGCCGGCAAATATCATCGCTGGCTCTGCAGCAGCAAACGTGCGCGCGACTTTGCGAATTACCTGAGGGCTGACACCCGTGATCTCGGCAACCTTTTCCGGTGAATGTCTGGCAGCCCGCTTCTTCAAAAGCTCGAATACCGTCGTAACTTCAATACCGTCTACTCGCCAGCTGCCCTCCAACATGGGATCTACGTCACCCAGCTTCAGGGTTGTGCGTGCACCGTCGGCGGCCTGTGATCCCGGTGCTACAACAGCGGCATTGGCGACTTTGTCCCAGACAAAAAAGCCATCGCTGCCGTCGGCAGGCCGTAAGAACCGCTGGTTGTCCTTACGAACCAACAACGGCAAGTCACTTTGTTCTTTAATGTAGTCGGCCTTGTACAGCCCTTCCTGCAGGATTACGTTTACCATGGCCATCGCCAGCGCCGTATCGGTCCCCGGCTTGGGATTCACCCACAGACTGGAGTGCATCGCCGTTGGCGTGAACTCCGGAGAAATAGCGATAACTTCCGTGCCGTTGTACTTCGCGTCCCAGAAGAAATGCGCATCCGGAAGGCGAGTGACCGCCGGATTGCTCATCCAGACCAAAACACAACGCGACTTGTAGACTGCCGCCATCGTATCGCTGGTGTGAATTTGCCCGAGTGTCATATGCACACCGCTGGGCAAGTCGCCTACGCCGGATAGAAATTCGGGAACTGTAATGCCGGTGATATTCGCGAAGCGGGCCAAGCCACAAAATGACCCGCGTTTGAGCGCCATTTGGGTGCCGCTCCCATAAGAGATACATTCCGGACCGTGTTCTTCGACCAGGTCGAGAAACTTATCGGCGATCTCTGTCGTCGCCTGATCCCAACTGACCCTCTCCCATTTCCCGTCACCCCGTTCACCGATGCACTTCATCGGATACAGAACACGCTGCGGACCGTACATGTACTTGGAATGCCGCAGACCTTTCTGGCAGCCTCGGGGACCGTAGTCCGGCGCGTCTCCGGAAGATTCATACTCGCCCTGCTGTTCTTCACGCCACACAATGCCGTTTTTCACATAGACATTGAATGCACAATTGCCCGCGCAGTTCGTGCCATGAGTGCCGTGTACGACACGGTCCCAGGTCCACTTCTCGCGATAGAGGTCCTCAAATCTGCGGTAAATTTTCCCGGTTGGCGGCGCTGAAGCCGCGAGCACAACGGGTGAATAATTCAACGTCAACAGCGTACCGGATGCGAACAGTCGTTTTAGAAAGTCCCGGCGGCTCTGAGTCATCGTCTTTGACACAAGGCCTACAAGATTTCTTGAACTCGTCATAGTCCTACCCCGAGTAGGGCCGGCTCAAGTACTTACCGCGCGGCTCACCCTTTATCTCGCCGCTGTCGTAAATTAAGGCACCACGCAGAAAGGTCTGCTCAACGCTGCCTTTTAGCTCCTGCCCTTCGAGCGGCGTATACCCCTGGGTCGACTCGGAATCTTCCGCTCGCACAATGAAACTCTTGTCCGGATCCACCAATACAATATCGGCATCGAAACCCGGCGCAATATCTCCCTTGCTAAGCAACCCGTATCGCCTGGACGGATTCCAACTTACAAGTTCAGCCATACGATTGAGGCTGATACCTCGCTTGGAGCCTTCGCTGAGCAAACCCGATAGCAGGTATTCCGTGCCACCGAAACCAGACTTGGCAAGAAATATCTTATCTGGCTGTCGCTGGTCAACCTTCACTTCTTCGCGACAACACGCATGATCCGAAACGATCCAGTCGACCTTGCCTTCCTTAACGGCTTCCCAAAGTGCTTCGACATCCTCACGAGGACGAATAGGAGGATTTACCTTGGCGTGCGGCCCACACGGGGCGTCCACGTCCAGTAGCAGGTGACCAATGGTGACTTCTCGCCCAAAATTAATGTGTGGAAAGGCAATCGCCATGCGCTCCGCGGCATCCAGCGCTTTGCGCGATGACAGATGTAGGAGGTTGATATTGCAGCAGTCGGTCTCGTGAGCGAGATAAGCAGCAATTGCGATTGCAAGCCCCTCCGAATGCGGTGGGCGAGATTCGTGATAGGCGCGCAGTCCAGTCAATTTTCCCTCTTCTTCGACTATTTTCGTATACGCCGCCATTATCTCAGCTGTCTCACAGTGCAGACTTACCGACACATATTGTCCGATGTCCGGCATCGCTTTAATGCACTTCGACACTGCGCGCATGATGAATTCAAAATGAGCAATATCGTATTTCTCACCAGGAGGGGTCATGAGGAATGACCCTTGATCGTCCGAGCGACCATGCAAACCGTGAGAGCCATAGAACATGAATATCTTGAATGAAGTAACGCCGAACTCGTTGATGAGTTCTGGAATCTCCTCAATATGTTCGTTCATCATCGGCGCCAAGTGATAGGCATAGTCGACGTAAAAGCGACCATCAGACTCTTGCAGTACCTCCGGGTAGAACTCACGATAGGGTCCGCATTTATTCAGGTAGTACTGACCTGTCCGCATATAGTTGAGCGACGACGTGACGCCACCCATGGCTGCAGCCCGGCTTTCGCTAATTGCATCTTCCGCTAACGGGTTATAGATGCCGGTGTGCATATGCGCATCTACTAACCCCGGGAATGCCAGCTTATGTTCGGCATCGAAATAGCTCTTCCCTTCTGATACGTCAATCGACGCCTGCAGCGCCACTATTTTGCCATCGCGGATTCCAATATCTGCTTGCTCAACACCCTCGGTTCCTGGGCGCACGACCTGTGCGTTCCCGATAATCAGATCGTATTTCATCAAAAGTCCTTGCTCTTATTCGTTCGGCAACTTGCCTAGGCTACCCTATGGCGGTAATACAGTGAGTTCAGATGGTATGTTAGTATAACAATCAGTCAATTTTCATGCGAGCATTTTGCACGTTCACAGAACTAAGCTGTCCGGATTTTTTATGAACAAAAACGCACGCTCCAGATCCAACATCAGTGCGATCACGCAGACTGGCGTCGATGTTGACTTGCCCACTCCTCTGTACCATCAAATCTACGTCGTCCTGCTGGATAAGATCGCGTCTGGGGCATACAGCGAGGGCTCCCGCGTTCCCAGTGAGCATGAAATCGAAGAGTCCTTCGGAGTATCGCGAATTACTGCGCGCAAAGCGCTGGATAAGCTTGCGGCGGAAGGGCTTGTAATCAGGCGGCGCGGCCACGGCACCATAGTGACAGCCCGGCCACCGCTGTCATCAGTGACTGGCGACGCCCCAGGCCTGATGGAGAACCTGCTCGCCATGGCTCTGGAGACAAATGTCGAACTACTGGAATTCTCCTACGTGCATGCCAGACCGCTTGTTGCTGAAGCGCTCAATATCGAATCCGACGGTATCGTGCAACGGGCAGTCCGGATCAGAAGAAAAAAAGGCCGGGCTTTTTCCTATGCAATTACTCATATTCCAGAAGACATCGGTCGAAAATACAGCGAAAAAAATATCAAGAAGCATCCCATGCTGACGCTGATCGAGCGCGCCGGTCACAAGATCAGCCATGCAAAACAGTCGTTAACCGCAACATTAGCCGATAGCACGATTGGACCGGCACTGGGAGCACATGTCGGTTCCGCTCTTCTCAAAGTAACGCGTATTGTCTACGACACAGACGACCGCCCCGTCGAGCATATTGTTGTGCATTACCGTCCGGATCTCTACCAGTTGAATCTCAACCTGTCGCGTGTAAAAGGCGACAACGTGAACGAATGGGCGGTTGCCGAATAGCAACAATCACCGTCAATGACCGCTGTTCATTGAATTTGCAGAGACGATTTCGTTCTCGATCAATTCCAGGATCCGATCCTCCGAAAGCCCGAGCTTGCGGAGTATTTCCGCACTATGTTGGCCAGCCAGTGGCGGCTGATGTCGAACACCAAAGCGCCGCTCCCCCATTTGCAACGGCAACGCAGGCAGGCGCGCCCGCTTCTCATCACCAGGCAATACGATATCGAGCAGCCCGCCCGAGGCATTCAGATGCACATCGTCGAACAAGTCCCCCGGTGTGGAAATTGGGGCAAAAGGCAGGCCTTCGTCTTCCAGAATTTGCATTAGCTCATCACTGTTATATTTCCCTACCGCCGCACAGACATCGGCTATGAATTCCGCTTTGTGTTCCACTCGGCCGCTGTTGGTCATCAGTCGCTTGTCGCCCAGTAGCTGTTCAAGGTCAAAGGCTTTGCAGAACTTGATCCATTGGGAATCGGATACAACCCCGATAAATACCTGGTCTGTACCACGTGTATCAAATACATCGTATATCGCCCACGCCGATGTTCTTACGGGCATAGGCGAAACAGCTTCGCCGGTCACGATGCTTTGCGCCATGTGCTGGCCGACCAGAAACACAGCACTTTCGAACAGGCTGCTCTTTACATGCTGACCACATCCTGTCCGGTGTCGCTCCTCTAGTGCTGCGAGTATACCGATGACGCCAAACAGGCCGCCCATGACATCAATGACCGAGGCACCAGCGCGCAATGGTCGGCCAGGAGGGCCGGTCATGTACGCCAGCCCTCCCATCATTTGGGCCACCTCATCCAGCGCCGTCCGATTCTCGTAGGGACCGTCCAGGAATCCTTTCTCCGAGCAATAGATCAAACCCGGATTTGATGTTTTGAGGTCGTCATATCCGAGACCGAGTTTCGTCATCGCTCCTGGGCGAAAGTTTTCAATGAGCACATCGGCCGACGCGATCATCTGTTTCGCCAGATCGAGACCGTCGCGAGACTTGAGGTCAATCGCGATACTCGTCTTGTTCCGGTTGTACATGGGAAAGTACCCGGCACCGGAGCCTTGTAGAGTGCGGGTATGATCTCCTGAAGGAGGCTCTACTTTGCAGACCTCGGCACCAAGATCCGCCAGCACAACACCGACCGCCGGTCCCATTACCATGTGCGAAAACTCGATGACTGTTATTTTTTCGAGGGGAAGCTGAGTGATTTCGTTCACGGAAGAAATATCTCCATATTGCGCAATGGTATTCGAGCAAGACCTCCTATTAGTATATCATTAGGACAACCTGCTGAACCATGTGAGATAGTCAGAAAATGCTGCGGGAACAGGGCTCTCCGAGAAATCGCCGGACGAATCAATGACAGAAAGAGTAGAAATCAGCGAAGTCGGGCCCAGAGACGGCCTGCAAAACATCACAACGATTATGCCAACCGAGGCTAAAAAGTCGTGGATTTCTGCTGAGGCTGCGGCCGGCGTTGCCGAGATCGAGGTTGGCTCCTTTGTCCCCCATCAGTTATTTCCACAGTTGGCCGATACGGCCGAACTCGTCGCCCATGCCCTGACCATTCCCAAATTACAGGTCGCCGTATTAGTGCCCAATCTCAGGGGCATGCAAGATGCTATTCGCGTCGGCGTGCACAAGATTTCTATCCCGGTTTCGGTCAG
>RCNF010000599.1_pt1 | contig 19201 bp, 13 predicted proteins | sample 2041311 | NCBI WGS metagenome assembly RCNF01 (sample SAMN09708228, study PRJNA481090) | Marine sediment metagenome, whole genome shotgun sequencing project. | biome: marine sediment; feature: ocean; material: sediment; isolation source: Sewage treatment plant 2 marine sediment (STP2) ... | reverse complement strand
TTCGAGGACATGGAAACGCTCTTCACCCGGGCATTCGACAACGCCGAAGATCCGGATGCCCGGTTTCTCACGGGCGAGTCCTATGCCGCGCTATGGGACCGCGTCGCCGCGGCATGGGCGGGCTTACTGAGCCGCAGCGACTGGAACTGCGCCTTCGTCGCCTGCCACGGCGTCGTCAACCGGACGATCCTCGCTCAGGCACTCGGCGCCGGCCCCCAAATCTATCGTCGCATCGAGCAGGATCCCGGCTGCCTCAATGTCCTGGACATCGAGGGAGAAGGGTCGAAGGCGCGCGTCGACTACGTTCGCCTGATGAACTTCACCCCGTACAACACGACGAAGGCCGGAATGCTCGAAACCACCTTGGAGACGCTCTGGCGCCAGTTCACCGGTGACTAGTCGCCGGAGTGCAGGGACCTATACGCGCCCTTGAAGTAGAGCAGTGGCTCGGCTTCGGTCGCGCGAACCGCTTCGACGCGGCCGACATAGATGGTGTGGCTCCCCTCGCGGTGCGAGCTGGCCACGTTGCATTCGAGCGACACGGCCGCTTCGTCGATCAGTGGCGCTCCCGTCGCACCTTCGGTCCAGCTGACCTTCTGCAGGCGAGAATCCTCGTTTTCCGATGATGCGAAGATGTTCGACACCTCCTGCTGATGCGAGGCCAGGATATTGACCGCAAATACACCGCCCGCTTCGATGACGCCGTGGGTGGTCGAGGATCGGCTCGCGCAGACTAGAACCAGGGGCGGATCCGCCGAGACGCTCGAGAACGCAGACACGGTCATGCCATGCACCTGATCGCCGCTCCGAGCGGTCACGACGGTCACCCCGCTAGCCCAGCCCCGAAGCGCCTCTTTGAATGCATCCTCATCAATCGGCATCGTTCCCGGGGTCTAGGCAAAAATAGAACGTGTTTCAAGTAGACAGCGGGCTTTCACCTTTCCGAAATTGGGCTAGTTTCCGCCCCCTATGCCTCAACAGCGGTTTCTCAAGGGGATCCAGGCCTACTGGGATGCCCTCGGCCAGCCGGGTGAGCCGCCCGAGCTTGGCGAGTCTCGAATCGATGCGTTCGTGGATCTCTTGCACGTGACGTCGAGCGCGGCGCACGGATTTCGATTGCTGGAAACGCTCGAGTCCACCTACGCGGGAATGGCCGTCGGTGATCCTTCACGGCCGTGGCGCTTGCACTGGGCGCTTCAGGTGGGCGAGGTGGAGCCGTTCATCGCTCCCGACCTCGACGGCCTGATCTTTCTTGCCGATACAATCGCCGACCCCGAGGGCCGGCACCGGGTCTACACGTTCAAAGACGGAACGCGTGGCGACCTCGAGTTTGCAGACCTCACCGACGCGCTCCGGTGGATGACCGCGCAAGCCCGGCACGCCAAGGGCGAGCTCGACGATGCAAAGCTTCAAGACATCCAAAGCGACGCATCCTCTTTGCTCGACGACGAGTGGGAGAAAGGACCAACGTCCGGCCTGTACATCGTCGAAGAGCTTCTCGACACCCCGCTCTTCGAGGCCTGGGATGCGATCTCCCGAGGCCAATGGCCGCTGGTCGAGTCCGACGGCAGCAAGGCGTCGGTCGACCGCGAAGATGGCTGGCAACGGCGCCTTTCACTCTGGCTCGCTCGAAGGTTCCTGGCGACGCGTTCGCTCGAGCTTCCCGAAGAGATTGGCGTCTCCGACATGGACGCGATTCATCGATCTCTCGTCGACCACCTGATCGATTTCGAGCAGGCGATCCATGCCGGTGACGTGCCCAGGGTCATCGACCAGGCCGCGGCCGGAGAAGACCCAACGCTAGCAAAGATGGCTGTCGAATGGATGGAGCGGCACGACGGCTGGCGGACGGCGGCGAGCGTTCCGGCGCCCGACGAGCAAGACGACTATGCCGACGAGCCGCCTCCGTTTCAGCACACGCCGTTCACGCGAAAGCTGCTGCATGCCCTGTCCGGCTCGCTCGATCGCATGGTGGAGCAGGGCGAGCTGGAGCTCGACCCTGACCGCAAGGAGGCGCTGCTGATCGAGCTCGTCACGGCGGGTTCCGACGCCCGCTCGATGAAGCACATGCTCAAGAAGCTGACCGCGACCCTGGTCGATTCGGAGCACGTCGAAGAAATCTATCCGAGCGACGCCCAGATTCAAGACAGGTTCAAAGAAGATCTCGGGGGATGATCGAGCCCCCCGGCACGCAGTTCTGGGCTGACCTGCGATGGCGCGACGGTTGGCGTGTGCAGCGACATTGGGATGGGCAGGCCTGCAGGCTGCTCGACCCGGCGGGTCGCATCGCGTGCCGCGGCTCATGGGCACGGTGCACGGAGGCGCTCGACGAGGCGAGGCCGGAGGCGGCTTCGATCGATCGCCTGGTCGTTCTGCTGCATGGACTAGGCCGCACGCGCCGCTCGCTCGCCAGGTTGGACGGGGCGCTTCGAGAAGCGGGGTTCACCACTGCACGTCTCGACTACCCGAGCACCCGGAAGTCGATTCAGGATCACGCCGCGACGCTCGCCGAGCTCCTCGACCATATCCCCACCCCCAACAAGCTCTCGTTCGTGTCCCACAGCCTCGGCGGATTGATCGTTCGGCAGCTTCTTCAATATGACGCGCCTTGGCGCCCGGCCATCGATCGAATCGTGATGATTGCCCCGCCCAACCAAGGCGCGTCGCTTGCCGGCTCTCTCGACAGAGGGGGCGTGCTGCGAGGTATCCTCGGCCCGTCTTACGGACAGATCGCCGAAGGCTTTGCCACGACGCTTCCGGTGCCCCAGGTTCCGGTCGCGATCTTTGCAGGCGACGCTGCCGGCGCATCGGGAGACGGTTTGGTGACGGTCGAAGAGACCCGGCTCGAGGGCGTGAACGAGCATCACATCGTCCCGGCCATCCACACGTTCGTCATGAACCACCCTTCGGTGATTCGAGCAGCGGTCTCGTTCCTAGCCGGCACCCCAGATCGAGCCTGAAGGCCGCAAGAGGCCGGCGTCGCGGTCATGAAGCGCTCCGGCTCGATCGCGCTCCAAGAGCAAAGGCCCGTCCAGGTCGATGTACCTCGCCTCCGAGGCCAACAGAAGCGCTGGCTCGATCGACAGTGACGTGCTGACCATGCATCCAAGCATGATCTCTACGCCGAGGCGTTTCGCTTCCCGAGTGCAGTGAAGCGCTTCGCTCAACCCGCCCGCCTTGTCGAGCTTGATGTTGACCATGTCGTAGCGACCCAGGATCTGGGCGAACGAGCTCCGATCGTGAAACGACTCGTCGGCGCAGATGGGCACGGCGCGTTCGAGTCCAACGAGCGCTGCATCCTCGCGCGCTGCAAGAGGCTGCTCGAGCACCACGACGCCCTGCTCCGGCAGTTGGGGTAGCCACGTACGGAGCTGCTGCTCCGACCAGGCTTCGTTCGCATCGACGACGAGCGCTGCATCGGGCGCAGCTTGGTGCACTGCTTCGATACGCTCCATGTCCGGACCGCCATCCACCTTGACCTTGATCACGGCTGCGCGGGCGAGCTCGGCCGCTGCTGTGTTCATACGCTCGATACTATCGACGCTGACAGTGCGCATGCTGTGAACCGCGCGCGGAGGCGAGTCGAGTCCTGCAAGCCGCCAAACTTCGGTGCCCGCGCGTTTCGCGTTCAACTCCCAGAGCGCGCAATCGATTGCGTTCCGGGCGGCGCCGGGGCGCATCGATGCCAACCGATCGTGCGCATCGACCCCGTGCAGATTCGGACAAGCTGCCTCGATCTCAGAGGACACCGAGTCGATCGACTCCCCGTACCGAGCATAGGGTACGCACTCTCCGCGCCCGATCGAGCCTCCGTCATGAAGCTCGAGCACGACCAGTTCGGCCGAGGCTCGAGCGCCGCGCGCGATTCGAAAACCACCTCGAATCGGCCACGATTCCGAGCGGACCACAGCCTTCATTGAGCAGCGCTACACGACGCCGGTAGCTTCTTTGATCGCCTTCGGGCTGAGCGTCTTACAGATGAACACGTGCACGTCCCAGAGATCGCGCGGCCGCTGTCCCGCTTCTTGTAGGAGCTCCATCGTCTTTTTGGCGGCCTCGAGAAACTGCACGTACGTCGTCGAGTTCGGCGTCGTGTCGTACTTTGGATCGATGTCCAGGATGAGCGCCTGCTTCTTCAGGAACGTCGGCTTCACGAACAGATGGTCGGCCGGGTAGACCAGCGCAGCGAGCAAAGTCGTCAGGGGCCAGGTGGCGCCGTCCTCGACATCGAGCGCGGCGACGAACGAATCGAAGCGGATGGGATACGTTCGCTCCCCGTACAGCAGCTCTCGAAGCGCCAGCGCTACCGTCTCACGGCTCTCTTCCGGCAGGTTCTTGAACCGAGTCGCTTCAGCCTTTTGTGTGGTGCTCTTGGTGCTCGTCAGAAACTCGTAGATCATCTGGTGGATCTCTTCGTAGCTCCTGTTCCCGGTCAGCTCGTCCAGGTTCTTTTGGCTGAGGAGGTCCTCGCCGCGTTCGATCGCCGCGTCCTTGAGCTTTTCCCGGCCCTTGGCGCCGGCCACGCCGCGCTCCGATTTGATGTACGACTCGTCCTCGAAACCGACCGGGTAGAGGGTCATGAAGTACGCAACCTGCTGCGCGAACGTGATGTCGGGCTTCTTGGGCGGGGCCTTCGACTTGCGGCTCGAGCCCGGCGCCGGTGCCTGGTTGCGCCGCGCGATCCGGTCTATCCGGACGGCCTCGTTCGCCAGCACCTCGATGATTTCCATCTTGTGCCAGTAGTCCGGCCGGAAGCTGCGCTCCGCTCCGTCTTCGAAGAGGAACGTTCGTTTGTCCGGGATCTCGAGGACCAGCACGGAGCGGCCCCAGTCTTTGCGGCTGGTGTGCTCGAAAACTCTGGGTGTTACGGAGGGTGTAGACTCAGCCATCGATTGCAGTTCCTCAGAAATCCGGTGAAAGCCGGCCTCAGGGTCCGGAAAATGGAGCCCGTCGTGTATCACGGACGCGCTGGGCTTGCATCCGGTTGCGATCCGCTCGATGTAGCCCTAGTAGCCTCCTTCCGCAAGCTCCCGTTCTCATTAGGGTTTGGGCAAAATGAACCGATTCCTAGAAACACGTTTTGGAGCTTTGCTCCTGGTCGCCACCTCGTTGCTGCCCGGCGTCGCCTGCGACCCGGTCCCGCCGAGCGAGCCCAAGTCGACCGCCGAGCCGAGCGCGGGCGCCGAAAGCGATCCAGACGTGCCCGGCGTGGCGTCCGTCGACGAGGCGCTACAGCAAGCGCTCGACCGGGTGCTCGCCTCCCAAGGGCCGAGTTACGTTCCACGCACCCACCATCTCAACGACGACGGCTCGCCGCGATTCACCAATCGCCTGATCCGCGAGTCGAGCCCGTACCTGCTTCAGCACGCCCACAATCCGGTCAACTGGTACGCCTGGTCGGACGAAGCCTTCGAGCGGGCCAAGCGAGAGAACAAGCCCGTCTTCTTATCGGTGGGCTATTCGACCTGTCACTGGTGCCATGTGATGGAGCGCGAGTCCTTCGAGGACGAGGAGATCGCGGCGTATCTCAATCGACACTTCATCGCGATCAAGGTCGACCGGGAGGAACGGCCGGACATCGATAGCGTCTACATGACGGCGGTCACCATTCTCACTGGTCGCGGTGGATGGCCGATGACGGTCATCATGACGCCCGACAAAGAGCCGTTCTTCGGAGGCACCTACTTCCCACCGCGAAAGGGCTTTCGGGGCAGCCGCGCCGGGCTGGTCGACATCCTCGCCGACATGCTGAGCCTCTACCAAAACGAGCCGACGCAGGTCGTTGCGCGGGCCCAGGAGCTCAGTCAGCGCGTCGAACAAGCGGCGGCGATTAAGCCTGGGCCGGGCGTCCCAAGCGACAAGGTGATCGCCGTGGCCGCCCAGAACCTCGGCAGAATGTTCGATCCGGTCGACGGCGGATTTGGGGGTGCACCGAAATTTCCACAGCCTTCGCGCCTCTCGCTGCTCCTGCGATACGCGCGGCGAACGCGCGACGCGGGTGCGACGGCCATGGTGGCAACCACGCTCGACAAAATGGCAGCCGGCGGGATCTACGACCAGGTCGGGGGCGGCTTTCACCGCTATTCCACCGATGCCCGGTGGCTGGTCCCGCACTTCGAGAAGATGCTCTACGACAATGCCCAGCTCGCGGTCGTCTATCTGGAAGCTTGGCAGCACACCGGCGATTCGGCGTATGAGCGCGTGGCCCGCGAGATTCTCGACTACGTCGCCCGCGAGATGACCTCTCCCGAAGGCGGCTTCTACTCGGCGACCGACGCGGATAGCCCGACCCCGAGCGGGCACGACGAGGAAGGCTGGTTTTTCACATGGACGCCGGACGAGCTCGAACGTTTGCTAGGCGCCGGCGACGCGGCGGCTGTTTCTTCCGCATTCGGCGTGACCAAGCGCGGGAACTTCGAAGGTCGAAACATCCTTCACCGCGTCAAGTCCGACCAGAAGCTTGCATCCGAGCTCGGTCTCCCTCCCAAGCGAGTCGCAGAGCTGATCCGTAGCGCGCGATCCACCCTCTACGATGCCAGGGCCACTCGCCCGGCCCCGATCCGTGACGAGAAGATTATCGCGGCATGGAATGGCATGATGGGCGCGGCTTTCGCGAAAGCAGGGTGGATGCTCGCAGAACCACGCTACGTCGAAGTCGCAGCACGCGCCGTGCGTTTCGTGCTCGAACAGATGCGAGCGGAAGATGGGACGCTCGTGCGGACCTATCGCGCGGGGAAGAAGGGCAGCGCGTCGTTTCTCGATGACTATGCCTTCATGGTGGCCGCCTCCCTCGATCTCTACGAAGCGACCGGCGACACGGCTTGGATCGAGCGTGCAGTGGAGCTTCAAACCGATCAGGATCTGCGCTACCTCGACGAGCAGTACGGGGGCTACTACTTGACGTCGGACGATGGTGAAGCGCTTCTAGTCCGCGAAAAACCCGTCTATGACCGCGCTGTTCCCTCCGGCAATTCCGTCTCTGCCAATAACCTTCTCCGCCTTCATGATTTCACTGGGGACCCAAAGTGGAGGCGCCGGGCCGAGCGTCTGTTCGCATCGCTGGCCTTGCAGGTGACGCGTTCACCGACCGGCTTTCCCTTGCTTCTGGTGGCTCTCGACCGCTACTACGACACCGCTCTCGAAGTCGCGCTAATCGCTCCAACTAGCCGCGAAGAAGCGAGCTCGCTCAGCGAGCGTCTTCGGAAGTCGTTCGTGCCCAACAAAGCCTTCACCGTTCTCACCGACACCGAAGCAAGCCAGCAAGAGTCGACGATTCCTTGGCTCGAGGCCAAGCGCGCGATGGGCGGCAAGAGCACGGCCTACGTCTGTGAGCGTGGCCGTTGCGACCTGCCCACGTCGAAGCCGAAGGTGTTTCAAAAACAGCTCGACCGGCGCAAGCCCTATCCGAGCTTTGCGAGCAGCTCGCCTCCTCGCTTGCCTTTCAAACGCGCAAACTAGTGGCAGCCCTCTCAAACGATTGGGTCCTCGCGACGCACAACTCCGGCAAAACCCGGGAGCTGCGGGATTTGTTCGCGAAGCATCCGGTTCGACTGATCTTGGCCAAGGACCTCGACCTGCCCGAGCCCGAGGAAACGGGAACGACGTTCGAAGCCAACGCAGAGCTCAAAGCGCACGCGGCCGTACAGGCGACCGGACGCGTGGCGATTGCAGACGATTCTGGAGTGGCTGTCCATGCTCTTGGAGGCGAACCGGGCATCCACACGGCGCGCTGGGCCGGTGAAGGCCGAGACTTCGACATTGCCCGACGCCGGGTCGACGCCCGCCTTCGAGAGCTCGGCGAAGGGGTGAGCCGCCGTGCCACCTACGTTTGCGTCCTTTGCGTCGCCCGGCCGGACGGCCGCGCCAGCACGTTCCGAGGCGAATCGCTCGGGACCCTGGTCTGGCCCATTCGCGGAGACCTCGGCCACGGATTCGAACCAATGTTCCTGCCCGACGGCTTCGCGCTGACCTACGGCGAGATGACCGCCGAGCAGCGACGAAAAGTCAACGCCCGGGCCGCCGCCATGCGCAGGCTCGAAGAAGCGCTGTTCGGCGCAACCGCTGTCAAGGCCGGCACTTGAGGTCGGAGTACGGGCACACGAAACGAACGTGAAGGTGGTCGTCGTGATTCGGGAAGTGACGAATCACGCCGTTCGGCTCGTACTTGCCGCGCGGATATTGGATCCATCGATCGAGCTGCGCCTTGGTAGCCCCTTTTCGTTTCGCGTAGCGGTAGAGCTTGGCCTGCAGGCGATAGTCGACGAAGATCATCTCGGCCTGCCCATGGCGGAGCCAGTGCTCGAGCAAGGTCCATTGCCGGGCAACGTCGAGCTCCGATGCCCTGAAATCGTCGAATTGGCAGCCCCGAGGACCACATTCGTCCTGGTAGTAGCTGATGTCGGCGTCACGTCCGTTTTGGTGGCTCTTGTGGTCGCGGAGCTTGCCGCCGTCGCGGTCGCTGATGTCGTGAATGCGGACGACCTTGCGCTGCTTGAACCGCGAGTCCACGGCGTTGAATGCCCCCACGATCCAGCGGGTCGTCTCCTCGGTGCCATAGGCTCGCGCGGTGCTGCGAACCAGATAGCCGCGGTGTGATGGAAGACGCACGCCGTTTTCGAGGCGCCCTCGGTTCGTCGGCCCAATGGCCTCCGATGGGCTGACGGGGACCCGCGTGTAGAGAGCGATGTTGGTGCCCGGTCGAGGGTCGCGATCGCTCAACCCGGTGTTCCAGCGGCTCAGGTCGCGAGGGCTGGCGTCGTATCGGCTCGCGACCGCAAGTAAGCTGTCTCCGCGCTCGAGCTTGAACACGACTTTGGGCCTCGGTGCGCCGATGTCGATCGCTTGGCCGGGGAAAATCCGATCGGCGCGAAGCCCTGGATTCGACGCGAGGAGCTCTCCAATCGTGGTGTGATGCCTCAGAGCGATGCCGGTTAGCGTGTCGCCTTTTTGAACGCGGTAGGTCTTTCCACGCTTCAACTTCTTCCCGTCGGGTGCGTCGTCCGAAAGGCGAGTCGCGACCGCGCTCGACGGGTCGCGCGCAGCGATTCGCGTTTTGGATTCCGTCGTCGTAGCTGGAGCCACCGCGCCGTAGTCGAACGGAGGCGTCCAATCGATGCCGTCCTCCGAGTGCCACCGAGCCATCCCCTGCCGTACGACGAGCCTTTGACCAATTCGGATCATGTCGCCGTCGAGGTCGTTCCAATGTTTGATCTTTTCCACCGACACGCCGGCACGCTTCGCGATCGAGCTGAGCGCATCGCCCTGCTGCACAATCAGCACCGCCGCGTCGGCATCCGCTCGGGAGGGAGCCAAGGCGGCAAGGCACAGCATGGCGATCCCGAGCGTGCGGAGCATCCCGATCCGTTCTATCCAAACTGGCTCTTCACGCCAAGAAACAGGCGGAAAGTGACAGGTGTGACGCCGGCGTCGAGGCTTGGTACGTTGATTGAATGAAGGGGAGGGCACGGTTGGTTTCGGGGTTGTGGATCGCAGCACTCCTTTCGTTGACGGCGTGCAAGGCGACCTCTTCAACGTCCGCACGCTACATCGATTTGGCGCCTCCGCGCTACGAGGTTTCTTGTCCCGCTGGACAAGTTTGCAGCGAGTCGGTTGCTCTACTGGTCGGACTTTCAGCTCCTCGCGAACCCACCCGTTGCACCGCCGCGCTGATCGGTCCTCGAACTGCGGTTACCGCCGGGCACTGCGTCGCTTGGGAGCTCTCGAACGACGGACGATGCGACGGCCTCTGGTTGGGGTTTGCGCAATCCCAACGTCGGCCCGCCGAGTGGATTGGCTGCGAGCGAATCGAGTCCGCGTCCACGCCTAGCCCGAGCCTTCTCTCACCCGACTACGCCGTGCTGAAGCTCAATCGGGACGCGTCCCGACGCTCCATCCCCATCGGCGAAGGAGACGTTCCGTCGGGCGAGGTCGTCCAAGTACTTTCGGTGACGGCCGATCGCTTCTACGACGATCTTCACCATGTGCGAACACGGCGCTGCATCGTCGACGACGACCGCCGCCTCGCTTCCTCGGGCCAGCTTACCCCCCCTTCCATACGAGTGCTTTCTTCGTGCCCGATTCGCCAAGGCAGCTCGGGTGCGCCAGTGCTCGATCGTCGCGGGCACCTCAGGGGGCTCGTTCATGCCGCCGGGCCGCCTTACTTCGCGTTCGGCCTCATGACGCTACTGCCGCAGCCAGTCGACCGTGACGACGGCTAGGACCGTCAGCACGCCGATCAACATCACCAGCAAGCTGGCCGGCAAGGGTGGAGCCGCTGGCATGCGGTCGACCATCAATACCGGAAACCGTGAAGTGCGTTCGCCGTTCTCGGCCTCTGTGGCCCCCACCGGCTCCGATTCGACATCTTTGCGGCTGCGGGCGATCTCCATGAGCTCTCGCTTTCGCAGCTCACCGCTTGGAAACAACTCTCGCATCCACTCGGCGATCTCGGCTGGACCGATGAGCTCGTCCTGCTTGGCCAGGTACCGGCGGAGGGCCTTGCCCATTTCGCGTGCGCTCTGCCAGCGCTCGTCGGGGCTGCGCTGCAGGGCTTTGAGTACGATTTCGTCGAGATCTGCAGAGACGTCGCTCCGATGAGCGGAAGGTGGTTTAATCTCGCCAGATAGAACCGCGTACATCGTGTTCACGTCCGACTCCCGAAGGAATAGCTTCCGCAGGGTCAACAGCTCCCAGAGGACGGTGCCCAGCGCCCAGACGTCGACACGCCGGTCGACGACCGCCGAAGTCATTTGCTCGGGCGCCATGTACGGAAACGTGCCCTTGACCTGACCGGCTTCGGAGTTGTGGACGCGCTGGCGAGCGTGCGCGATGCCGAAGTCGACGACTTGCGTCGCGCCGTCGTAGGTCACGAATAGGTTATCCGCAGAAACGTCTCGATGCACGACGTGCAGGGACTCGCCATCTGCATCCGCGAGCTCGTGAGCCGCGTGAAGCCCTTCGCACGCCTGCGCGACGATACGCGCCATCCGCATCGGCAAGAGCCGGGAGTCGCGCTGATCGAGGTCTGCCAAGACACGTCGGTGAACGCGCGAGAGCGGTTCCCCGACGAGATACTCCATCGCAATGAAATACTCGCCGTCGGCCTCGCCGAAATCGAAGACGCTGCACACGTTGCTGTGGGTGATCCGAGATGCGATCCGCGCCTCGTCGAGAAACATCTCGACGTATTCCTGTTCGCAGGCGAGATGCGGGTGGATCCGCTTGAGCGCGACGAGCTTTTCAAAGCCCGGGTTCCCTTCCACCCGCGCTAGGTGGACGCTCGCCATTCCCCCCGACGCCAGCTCGAAGCAGAGCTCGTAGCGGCCGATCTTCGAAGGCGCATTCGAGCCAAGCCCTCGCGCTCCTCGGCGTGCAGGGCGCTCGGAGTCCACGTCTTCGGCGCTCGAATCCTTCATCAGACCTTTCGACAACGGTGGTTTCGCCAGCGCGAAACCGTTCTCATCAAAGTATTACATGTACATTTCACTTACCAAGCCCAATTTTGGCCCTGGCGTCCCCGTTTGACTTTAAGACAGACGGACCCTATCTATTAGGCTTGTTGAGGCTCTAGCCTAATGAATTTAGGAGAAACATACATTACAGACGAAATTGATCGGCAACTCCTGGAAGAGCTGCAGAGCGACTGCAAGCGTTCGCTGAAGGAGATCGGCGCCTCGGTTGGCCTGAGTGCGCCCTCGGTGATGGAACGGGTTCGAAAGCTCGAAAACGCCGGAATCATCAAGGGCTATCATGCGTTCCTCGATGCGCGAAAGCTCGGGCTCGACATTTCGGCGTTCATTGGGGTCTCGATCAGCGACCCTGAGCTCCTGAACGCATTCGAAACCTGGGTCGATTCGGTCGCTCAGGTCTTGGAATGTCACCACGTTACAGGTGGCTTCACCCTGGTTCTCAAGGTAAAGACCGAAAACACCGAGTCCCTCGAGCAGCTCATCAGCCGCGTCCGGTCCATGGACGGCGTCTCTGGCACCGAAACGATGGTGGTGCTCTCGACCCATACCGAGAGGGCAGAAATCCCCCTCCCTCCGAGCGAGCCCGCTTCCGACGCGCGGCGCCGCAAACGTCCCCGACGCTCCGCAGACAGCCCACAAACCCCCCAAAGCGCGTGAACATGCAGTACGGACTCCCCGAAAAACATGGTCTCTACGACCCCGCGAACGAGAAAGACGCCTGCGGCGTGGGCTTCGTCGCTCAGATCAAGGGCGTCGCATCCAACCAAATCGTCAAAGACGCGAATCGCATCCTTTGCAACATGGACCACCGTGGGGCTCGCGGCTCGGAGACCAATACCGGCGATGGTGCGGGGATGCTCACGGCGCTGCCAGACAAGCTTTTGCGTCGCGCCGCCAAGGCGGAGCTGGGGATCGAGCTCCCGGCGCCTGGCAAGTACGGCGTCGGCAACATCTTCCTTCCAACCGATGAGGCGGAGCGCGCCTACTGCAAGGCCGCGTTCGTCAAGGCGATCGAAGCCCAGGGCCAAGTGTTGCTCGGCTGGCGGGTCGTGCCGACCGATCCAGACGGAGCAAACCTCGGGCCGACCGCGGTCGAAAGCATGCCGCAGATCGAGCAACTCTTCATTGGGGCAGCCGAAGGGCTCGATCAGGACGCCTTCGAGCGGCAGCTCTATGTCATCCGCAAGAGCGCGGCTAGCCCGCTTCGCGTCGACGAAAGCCTGAAGCAACGATCGATGCTCTACGCCTGCTCGCTTTCCAGCAGGACCATCATCTACAAGGGCATGCTCGCGTGCGAGCAGGTGCTTCCGTTCTACGGTGACCTGACCGACCCGGACTACGAAACACATCTTGCGATGGTGCATTCGCGCTTCGCGACCAACACGTTCCCGACCTGGGAGCGCGCCCAGCCGCTTCGGTGCCTCAGCCACAACGGCGAAATCAATACGCTTCGCGGCAACAAGAACGCGATGCATTCGCGCCAGGGCGTCGTGGAGAGCGAGCTCTTCGGCGACGACTTGCGCAAGCTGTTTCCGGTGGCCGAGCGCGGGCTTTCAGACTCGGGCACACTCGATAACGTCCTCGAATTTCTCTACATGAACGGTCGCAGCATGCCCGAGGCTGCGATGATGATGATCCCCGAGGCCTGGCAGAAGCACGAGCACATGTCGCAGGCCAAGCGGGACTTCTATGAGTACCATTCCTGCCTGATGGAGCCCTGGGACGGCCCGGCATCCATTGCGTTCACCGACGGCACGATGATCGGCGCCGTCCTCGATCGAAACGGCCTCCGCCCAAGCCGCTACTACCTCACGCACGACGACCGCGTGATCATGGCTTCGGAAGTCGGCGTCCTTCCGGTGCCGCCCGAAACGGTCAAGCACAAGGGGCGGCTGCAACCCGGGCGCATGTTCCTCATCGACTTCGAGCAGGGCCGCATGATTCCAGATGAGGAGCTCAAGAACGACTTTGCGACGCGTCGTCCATACGGCGAGTGGCTCCGGGAGCAGCGCCTGAAGCTCACGAAGTTGCCGGTGCACGGCGATGCGCACGGCTTCGAACCCGAGACGCTCCTCGCCCGCATGCAGTCGTTTGGCTTCACCACCGAGACGATGAAATTCATGCTGCGGCCGATGATCGAGGAGAAGCGCGATCCGGTCGGGTCCATGGGCAACGACTCGGCTCTCGCGGTCCTGAGCGATCAGCCGCGGCTTGCGTACGACTACTTCAAGCAGCTCTTTGCGCAGGTGACCAATCCCCCGATCGACTCGATTCGCGAGGAAGTGATCATGGGGATGGAGTGCTACATCGGGCCGGAGCGAAACCTCCTCACCACGACGCCCGAGCACGCCCACCGGCTTCGCGTTCCGCACCCGATTCTAACCAATGAAGAGGTTCGGGCGCTCAAGACCATCGACGAGCGCGGTTGGCGCAGCAAGCTCATCGACATCACCTGGCCCCGAAGCGAGGGTCCCGACGGGCTCGAGCCTACGCTCCAACGCATTCGACAGGAAGCGGAGCAGGCGGTCGACGAGGGGTACAGCCTCATCCTGCTGACCGACCGTGAGGCAGGCCAAGACCGCATCCCGGTGAGTGCGCTCCTTGCGACCGGTGCAGCGCACCATCATCTGGTTGCCACCGAGAAGCGCACCAGAGTCGGTATCGTCGTTGCAACCGGCGAGGCGCGAGAGGTGCACCATCACTGCTGCCTCGTCGGATATGGCGCGGACGCGATCAACCCTTACCTGGCGTTCGAGTCGCTATGGCAAGAACGCCGTCTCGGGACGCTCGACCCAGAGCGGTTCCCCGACGACGACAGCATCGTCGACGGCTATCGCAAAGCCGTCGCCAAGGGGATGTTCAAGGTCTTTGGCAAGATGGGGATTTCGACCCTCCAGTCGTACAAAGGCGCGCAGATCTTCGAAGCAGTGGGCCTCAACAGCTCGGTCATCGACCTTTGCTTCGTTGGTACGGCGAGCCGGATTCAGGGCATCGGTTTCAACGTCATCGCGCAGGAGCTCGTCGAGCGGCACGCGCTCGGCTATCCGAGCGAAGACGAGCCCCGGCTGCCCATCCTTCCGAACGACGGGCAGTTCCAATGGCGCGCCAACGGTGAGCGTCACATGTGGAATCCTGAGACGATCGCCAACCTGCAGGTGGCGGCGCGTGCGAACAGCAGCGATGCCTACAAGCGTTTTGCCGAGCATGCCAACGACAGTGCTCGAGATCGCTGCACGCTCCGGGGCTTGATGCGGTTCAAGAATGGTCAGCGGATTCCGCTCAGTGAGGTCGAGCCCGCGAGTGAGATCGTGAAGCGGTTTGCGACCGGCGCGATGAGCTTCGGTTCGATTTCGATGGAGGCGCATTCGACGCTCGCGATCGCGATGAACCAGCTCGGCGGCAAGTCCAACACCGGCGAGGGCGGCGAAGCCCCGGAGCGCTATCTCCCCTTGGCCAACGGTGCGATGAATCCAATGCGTTCCGCGATCAAGCAGGTCGCGTCAGGGCGCTTCGGTGTGAGCATCAACTACCTCACCAACGCCGACGAGATTCAAATCAAGATGGCGCAGGGCGCCAAGCCGGGCGAGGGCGGTGAGCTTCCCGGCCGGAAGGTCGACGAGAAGATCGCGGCGGTGCGGAACTCGACCCCGGGTGTTGGTCTCATCAGCCCGCCGCCGCACCACGACATCTATTCGATCGAGGATCTTGCGCAGCTGATTCACGACCTCAAGAACAGCAACCCCTCCGCGCGTATCAGCGTCAAGCTCGTCAGCGAGGTTGGCGTGGGCACGATTGCGGCCGGCGTCTCGAAGGCGCACGCCGATCACATTCTAATCAGCGGCCACGACGGTGGCACCGGCGCTTCGCCGCTGACCTCGATCAAGCACGCAGGCCTCCCCTGGGAGCTCGGCATTGCCGAGACGCATCAGACGCTCGTGATGAACGACCTTCGGAGTCGAGTCGTCTTACAGACCGACGGGCAGATGAAGACCGGCCGTGACGTCGTCATCGGCGCACTGCTCGGCGCCGAAGAGATCGGCTTGAGCACCGCGCCGCTCATCGCGATGGGCTGCATCATGATGCGCAAGTGCCACCTCAACACTTGTCCGGTCGGCATCGCCACGCAGGACCCGGAGCTTCGAAACAAGTTCAAGGGCAAGCCCGAGCACGTGGTCAACTACCTCTTCATGGTCGCCGAAGAAGCTCGTGAGATCATGGCCTCGCTCGGGTTCCGCACCTTCCAAGAAATGGTGGGCCGCGTCGACAAGCTCGACATGGCGGACGCGCTGGTTCACTGGAAGGCCCGGGGCATCGATCTCACGCCGATCCTCACCAAGGCCAAGAAGAAGAACGCCGTGACCGATGTTTACTGCACGAAGCAGCAAGATCACGGCCTCGACAAAGCGCTCGACAATCGGCTCATCGAGCTCGCTCAGCCCGCAATCTGCGATGCCAAGCCCGTCCGCGGGGAGCTGAAGATCAAGAACACCAACCGCACCGTTGGCACCATGCTCAGCCACGAGATCGCCAAGCGCTGGGGCGAAGACCTCCTTCCTGAAGGCACCGTGCACTTCAAGTTCATCGGCTCCGCCGGTCAGAGCTTTGGCGCCTGGCTTGCGAAGGGTGTGACCCTGGAGCTCGAGGGCGACGCCAACGACTACGTCGGCAAGGGCTTGTCCGGCGGGAAGCTCATCGCCTATCCGTCGAAGCAAGCGACCTTCGTGCCTGCAGAGAACATGATCGTCGGCAACGTCGTCTTGTATGGCGCGATCGCGGGGAAGGCCTTCTTCCGCGGGCGAGCGGCGGAGCGCTTTTGCGTTCGCAACTCGGGCGCCTGGGCTGTCATCGAGGGTGTGGGCGACCATGCGTGCGAGTACATGACCGGCGGCCGCGCCGTGATCCTGGGCAACACCGGCCGCAACTTCGGTGCGGGCATGAGCGGCGGCGTCGCGTACGTGCTCGACGCGAAGGGTGACTTTGCGTCGAAGTGCAACCAAGAGATGGTCGAGCTCGAGCGGCTGGTCTACGAAGAAGAGATCGCAATCGTGAAGGGGCTCATCGAGGAGCACCTCGAGTACACCGGCTCGGCGGTCGCTCAGCGCTTGCTGCAGGATTGGGAGAACACCCTCCGGCAGCTCATCAAGGTCATGCCCACGGACTACAAGCGCGTCATTCGCAAGACAGGCGACCTTTCGGTGGGCGTTCCCGGGCCCGAGGCGGCTCAACTTCAGGGCCTTCCGGCGGCGGAGTAAGACAATGGGAAAGCCAACTGGGTTCAAAGAGTTTCCTAGAGAAACGGTTCCGTACATCGACCCGCTGAAGCGAATCTCCGACTGGGGCGAGTTCACCGTCGACGTCCCCGAGGAGCAGCTTCGGACGCAGGGCGCGCGCTGCATGGATTGCGGCGTCCCGTTTTGTCAGTCCGCGACCGGCTGCCCGATCGACAATCTGATCCCCGAGTGGAACGACCTCGTCTACCATGGGCGCTGGCGCGAGGCCCTCGATCGCTTGCACAAGACGAACAACTTTCCGGAGTTCACCGGCCGCGTTTGTCCGGCTCCCTGTGAAGGTGCCTGCGTGCTCGGCATCACCGACCCAGCCGTCACCATCAAGAACATCGAGAGCGCGATCGTCGACAAGGGTTTCGCCGAAGGCTGGATTCATCCCGAGCCGCCCAACGAGCGTACCGGCAAGAAGGTTGCCATCATCGGCAGCGGCCCTGCGGGCCTCACGGCTGCCCAGCAGCTCAATCGAGCCGGGCACAGCGTCACGGTGTACGAGCGCGACGACAGGATTGGCGGATTGCTCACCTATGGCATCCCCAACATGAAGCTCGACAAGAGCATCGTCGATCGGCGGGTCGATCTCATGCGTGCAGAAGGCGTCGAGTTCGAGACCAATGCCCATGTCGGCGTCAACAAAGACGCTCAGAAGATTCGCACGGAACACGATGCGGTCATCCTCGCCTGCGGCGCAACGCGGCCCCGGGACCTGCCGATTCCCGGCCGCAAGCTCGGGGGCATTCACTTCGCGATGGACTTCCTGCTCAAGAACACCAAGAGCCTGATGGACAGCAAGCTCGAGGACGGCGCGTACATCAGTGCCAAAGGCAAGCGCGTGATCGTCATCGGCGGCGGCGATACGGGGACCGACTGCATCGGAACCTCGATGCGCCACGGCTGCACCTCGATGGTCAACTTCGAGCTCCTTCCGAAGCCGCCCCAGGGACGCGCGGACGACAACCCGTGGCCGGAGTGGCCGGTGATTTTTCGGGTTGATTACGGCCACCAAGAGGCCGCCGCGAAGTTTGGGAACGACCCGCGCGAGTTTCGCGTGCTGAGCAAGCGATTCCTCGATGACGGCAACGGCAAGGTCGCAGGCGTGGAAACCGTGCGCGTCGAATGGGTAAAGGATGCCCACGGCAAGTGGCAAATGAGCGAGGTGCCAGGCTCGGAGCAAATCTTCGAAGCCGACCTCATCTTTCTCGCCATGGGCTTTCTAGGTCCCGAAGACACGCTGGCCGAGCAGTTTGGCCTCGAGCGCGACCCCCGCAGCAACTTCAAAGCGCAGTACGGCAAGTACGCCACCAGCACCGAAGGCGTCTTTGCGGCGGGCGACTGCCGCCGGGGCCAATCATTGGTCGTATGGGGCATCGCGGAGGGCCGGGGCGCCGCGAGGGCCGTCGATACCTTCCTCATGGGTAGCTCCGACCTGACCGCGCCAGACTAGCTGCCTTCAGCTACCGATACGTAAACCCTATGGGTGATGCCTTGCTCTAGATCTGCGCGCGGATCTGCATGAGTGGCCAGGCACCGCTCCATCGGCAAGAAATTACGCGCATAAATACTTGATTTTTGCGTTCACGCAGTAATAATGCCTCTATGCCGGTCTTTTCTGAGGGGAAAGTAGGATGTCGAAGCTCTTGGTAGCGCGCGTTGCGCCTTGGACTCTGAAATCGTCGCGACCGGTCGCTCGACCCCTCAATCTCGCGGCCCTCGCGCTCTTGCCGGTCGCCAAAGCCGAGGCGCAATGCGTGGGCGGCGTCCCCGACGGGATGACAGACGTCACCGAGTCCTGCGACGACGACAACCTCGCGACCGGGGACGGTTGTGACAACTCGTGCACCATTGAACCCGAGTGGAGTGCGGCGAACGCGATTGCCTTCTCGACTGCGGCGCTAAGCACCAACGACTACGCGGGCTCGTCAGCCTCTTGGACATTCGCCGCTGACAACTCCTGGACTACACAGACCGTGAACACCACCGCGCCGGCCATCGGCCTCTTTGGCGTGGACGCGATGCGCGGAACGTACGCGCTCGAGCTCGAGGTGGAAACGACCGACGATGACGACTTCATTGGCATGGTGTTCGGGTTCAACGACGGTGATCCGAGCAACCTCAACGCCGACTATTTGCTACTCGATTGGAAGCAACAGACGCAGACCTACGGTGGAGGAACTGGCCTCATCGGTCTTGCCCTCAGCCACGTCCAAGGTATTCCGAATGGGTTCGACGATTTTTGGCCGCACAGGTGTCCCGCTCCCGGAACGACATGCGTAAACGAGCTGGCCCGCGCCGCAAGTCTCGCAAACGCGGGTTGGACCAACAACTTCGGCCACACGTTCCATGTGACCTACAGAGCCGATCGCCTTCTGATCATGGTCGACGGCTTCGTCCAGTTCGACGTCTCGCCAAGCGATTTTCCAGGCGAATTCGCTGGCAATGTGTTCCCGG
>RCNF010000554.1_pt1 | contig 19216 bp, 15 predicted proteins | sample 2041311 | NCBI WGS metagenome assembly RCNF01 (sample SAMN09708228, study PRJNA481090) | Marine sediment metagenome, whole genome shotgun sequencing project. | biome: marine sediment; feature: ocean; material: sediment; isolation source: Sewage treatment plant 2 marine sediment (STP2) ... | reverse complement strand
TTTAGACCTTTATTGGTAAAACTTCGCCCGCCTTTTTGAGATGTTTTGCTTTTTATTTCAATACTTTATGCTTTTTCGGTCAGGCACTAGTTATAAATATAGAATTAAAAATAGTTAAAACGTTTTTTACCGGGGAAGTCAATGGCGATTCGCGTTGCAATAAATCATAAAACTGAATATCAATATGACAGGTTAGTTAACCTGTCACCACATATCGTTCGCTTGCGTCCGGCAGTGCATACACGCACGCCTATCCACAGTTATTCGTTAAAAATATTACCAGAAGAACATTTTATTAACTGGCAGCAGGATCCGTATGGTAATTTTCTTGCACGCCTGACGTTTCCAGAGAAAACAAGGAAATTATCTGTGGAAGTCAGTCTGGTCGCTGAAATGGTGGTAATCAACCCGTTTGATTTTTTCCTCGATGAAGAGGCTAATCATTATCCTTTTACTTACGATGAAAATCTGGCAACGGAACTGGCACCTTACAGAACCATAAAAGCCAATGGGCCATTGCTGAAAAAATGGCTGGCAGGTGTTGACCGCTCACGCATGCAAACCAACGATTTTCTGGTGTCATTAAATCAAAAACTTCAAAAAGACATTGGTTACAACATTCGTATGGAACCAGGTGTTCAAAAATGTGATGAGACCTTAACGCTAAAACGTGGCTCATGCCGTGATACGGCGTGGTTACTGGTGCAGATTTTACGTCATCTTGGCCTTGCCTCACGTTTTGTATCCGGCTACTTGATACAGCTTAAAGCTGATGAGAAATCGCTGGACGGACCATCCGGTGCAAAAGAAGATTTTACCGATCTGCATGCCTGGGCAGAAGTCTACCTGCCGGGTGCTGGCTGGGTTGGACTTGACCCAACTTCCGGGTTATTTGCTGGCGAAGGGCATATACCATTGGCGTGTACACCGAATCCAATGAATGCCGCTCCAATTTCTGGCGCCAGTGATGAAGCGGAAGTCGAGTTTTATTTTCACAATGAAGTCACCCGTATTCACGAAGACCCCAGGGTGACACTGCCTTACAGTGAGCAGCAGTGGGCAGAAATTAATAGCCTGGGCGAACAGGTAGATAAAGAGCTTGTGGAAAATGATGTTCGACTGACCATGGGCGGCGAACCTACCTTTGTCTCTATCGATGATATGGAAAGCGTGCAATGGAACACGGGGGCACTTGGTGATCACAAACGTGAACGTGCAGGTGATTTGTTGTTACGACTAAAACAGCGATTTGCACCGAGCGGTGCTTTACAGTATGGGCAGGGCAAGTGGTATCCGGGCGAAGTGCTGCCACGCTGGGCGCTGGGTTGTTTCTGGCGCGCTGATGGTGAGCCGGTATGGCAGGATCCGAAATTAATTGCGCAAGAAAAAAATAATGAAAAATACGGTGCAGAAGATGCAAAACGTTTCATGCAAACCTTATGCTGTCATCTTAGTATTGATGACAAAGTTATCAAAACTGCTTATGAAGATATTTATTACTATCTTTGGAAAGAAGGCACCTTACCGACAAACGTGGACGTACTGAACAATAAGCTTGAGGAGGAAACGGAACGTGAGCGTTTGCGTCGGTTATTTGAAAAAGGCATCGGTGAAGTCAGCGGTTATGCTATTCCGCTGAAATGGGACGGTGTGACAAAGAAAAAAGGCTGGTCTTCCTGCCTGTGGTCCTTCAGACGTGGTGAAATGTTTCTTCTGCCGGGTGACTCGCCGATGGGATATCGCTTGCCGCTGGATTCTTTGCCATGGGTAGCGAAGGATAAACGTTTTCCCGATCCCGAGCGTTGTACTTTTGAACCAAGAGGGCCTCTGGGTGATGTCTATGGTGAAGTGGCACGCCGGTATACCGAATTTGAAAAAGCACCCGGTCATCCGCCAGGATATCAGGAGCAGAAAATCGAGGCCGACACTGCAGACGCTAAAGAGTCAGCTAAAGATGCAAACAATGCAGAACTGATACACACAGCATTGTGTGTAGAGCCGCGTAATGGTCATCTCTATATTTTTCTGCCACCGGTGACACATCTGGAACATTATCTTGACCTGGTACACTCGATCGAAAAAACAGCCGCTGAACTAAAAATACCGGTGTTCATGGAAGGTTATGAACCGCCGCATGATCATCGATTGAAACGTTTCGCCATAACCCCGGATCCCGGTGTTATCGAGGTTAATATTCATCCGGCGCACAGCTGGAGCGAACTGCTGAGTAATACGCAGGCGGTTTATCAGGAGGCGAGGCTGGCACGACTTGCAACTGAAAAATTTATGCTTGATGGTCGCCATACGGGTACAGGTGGCGGTAATCATGTCACCATTGGCGGCGCCACACCCGCTGATAGTCCGATGTTGCGCCGACCGGATGTTCTGCAAAGTCTGGTGACTTACTGGCAACATCATCCAGGTTTGTCCTATCTATTTTCCGGGCTGTTTATCGGTCCGACCAGCCAGGCGCCAAGAGTGGATGAGGCGCGCGACGACAGTTTGTATGAGCTGGAAATTGCCTTTCAGCAAATGCCCGAAGGTGAAACTCCATTACCGTGGATTGTTGATCGCCTGCTCAGAAACCTGCTGGTTGACGTAAGTGGCAACACCCATCGTTCAGAATTTTGTATCGATAAACTCTATTCCCCCAACAGTGTTACCGGTCGCCTCGGTCTGGTCGAATTTCGTGCTTTTGAGATGCCGCCGCACGTGGAGATGAGTATGGTGCAGGTATTGCTACTGCGTTCATTGATCGCAAAGTTCTGGAAGCAACCATACAGAAAAAAACCGGTGTACTGGGGCACGGAGTTACATGACCGTTTCATGCTGCCACATTACGTTTGGCAGGATATTCGCGATGTTGTATGTAATTTACAATCAACAGGTTATCCGCTTAAGCTAGAATGGTTATTGCCATTCCAGGAGTTTCGTTTTCCGCATATCGGTGATATTACACAGCAGGACATCCATCTTGAAATACGCACGGCGATGGAACCCTGGCATGTACTTGGCGAAGAGGTAACGGCTCTGGGAACCTCGCGTTTTGTCGATTCAGCCGTTGAGCGTGTGCAGGTCAAAGTCACTGGTGTAACAGATGAGCGATATGTCATTGCATGCAACGGTCGGCGTGTGCCATTGCGGCCGACTGGTCGGCGCGGTGAATTTGTCGGTGCTGTCCGCTTCAAGGCGTGGCAACCGCCATCAGGTTTGCATCCAATGATGGGTGTGCATACGCCACTGGTTTTCGATATTCTGGATACCTGGAACGAACGTTCTATCGGTGGCTGCACCTATTATTCCGGTCATCCGGGCGGTCGGCATGAGGAAACATTTCCGGTTAATGCCAATGAAGCAGAGTCACGGCGTATCGCACGTTTCAGGGATATCGGTCATACCGCAGGAAAATTCGAAGTGCCCGTGGAAGAGACCAGCCGGGATTATCCCTATACGCTTGATCTAAGAAAACAGTCGCCATGTTGAATATTTGCCTTGCCTGTGACGAGGTCGATGAGTAAAGTCCCGTAATTAATTTTAACAGGCTAATAACAATATACCGTGAGCAATGTCATAACAGAATCCGTAAGCCCTGAACTAACTCAGCTTTGCAAGGGTTATGGCGCTACGGCTAGCCATGATGAAATGTGTGCAGCGGATGGCGGTATTCGCGCTCACTGGCATTATCTCATGCAATCACTCAATGGCATGGGCAGTGGCGAATTACAGCGCCGGCGCGAAGAGGCCTGGCGGCTGATCCGTGAAAATGATGTCACTTATAATATCTATGGTGATAAAGACAGCATCAGCAGGCCATGGAAACTCGACCTGGTTCCGCTACTGATTGAAAGTGAAGAATGGCAGACCATCGAATCAGGATTGATGCAGCGTGCAGAGTTGCTCAACCTGGTGATGCTCGACCTCTACGGTCCGCGAAACCTGATCAAAAAAGGTGTGATTCCACCGGAACTTATTTACTCTCATCCTGGATTTCTCAATCCCTGCGTTAACATACCAATGCCGGGATCTCGTGCCCTGACTTTTTATGCTGCTGACCTGGTCAGGGATTCAATTGGCCAGATCAATGTATTAAGAGACCGCGCGCAGTCGCCTTCGGGTTCTGGTTATGCGCTGGAAAATCGACTGGTTATATCCAGGGTTTTGCCCAGCCTGTTCCGTGATTCACATACCCACAGACTGGCAAATTTTTTTCGCACATCCAGACATGCATTAACCCGTTTATCGCCCCGCGAAGGTGAAGAACCGAACATCATATTATTGAGCCCGGGGCCGGCGAACGAATCCTATTTTGAACATGCTTATCTGGCCAATTACTTAGGTTATACCCTGGTCGAGGGAACTGACTTGACGGTTCGCAACAACCGGGTCTGGCTGACGACACTCGAAGGTCGGCGTCCAGTTGATGTCATATTAAGGCGTATGGATGATGCCTACTGTGACCCGGTTGAATTACGCGGTGATTCCTACCTTGGTGTACCGGGTCTTACCAATGTGGTGCGCTCAGGAAATGTTGCTATCTCCAATCCGCTGGGTAGCGGAGTGCTGGAGAACCCGGCACTGCTAGCACTATTACCAGAACTATCAAAATGTCTGCTCGGCGAAGCATTGCGCATTCCTTCGGTACCAGTATGGTGGTGCGGCAATCAACAGCAGTGTGATCACGTTCTGGCAAACCTGCATAGTTTGGTGATTAAACCGGTACATCCTGATATCGGTTTCAGGTTTATATTTGGTTCTGAATTAAGCAAAGACAAACTGGAAGAACTACGCCAGAAGATCAAATCAAGACCACACCTTTATGTCGGACAAGAGGCGATGACCATGTCGACTGTACCGATACTGGCTAGTGAAGGACTCAAAGCGCGTCATAGCGTATTAAGAAGTTTTCTAGTTGCGGACGAACATGACTACATGGTCATGCCGGGTGGACTCACACGAGTAGCCTCTGACGAAAGCAAGCTGGTGGTATCCAACCAGGCTGGCGGCATTAATAAAGACACCTGGGTGCTGGCAACTGAACCAGAAAAATATGTTAGCCTGTTATCTGAACGGCGACAGGCGCGCCTTGCACCCGATAAAGGTGGTGAAGTTCCCGGGCGTGTTGCAGACAATATGTTCTGGGCCGGACGGTATACAGAAAGAGCAGAATTCAGCAGCCGCATTCTGCGTTTGATCCTTCAGTTTGTGGAAAATGGTGAGAGTGAAGAAACGCAGGTATTCAGACAGCTGCTGGCAACACTGACAAACCAGCTGATACCGGCTCCGGGTGCAACAAATACTGATGATTTCAATACACTTCAAGCAGAATTATTGAACGTTATTTCAGGCAGGATGAATCCTGTGAGCCTTACCCAGACACTGGTTGCACTGTTACGCTCAGTGCGTTCGGTACGTGATCGTTTGTCATCTGATACCTGGCGCATTATTAATATCATCGATGATGAGCTCGGTTCTTTGCGTGGTATCACCTCAAAGAACCTGATAGATGCTACCGACGAACATGGTAAATTGATTACCGCACTGACTGCACTCACCGGTCTTACCCTGGAAAATATGACACGCGGGAGCAGCTGGCATTTCCTCGATATCGGTCGGCGAATAGAAAGGACACTGCAGATAACCCGTTTATTTCAGATGACTATAGTTCCGGTCTCCAGTGAAGAAGATCAGATACTGTTAGCAGATTCCATGCTGACCATAGTCGACAGTATAATGTCATACCGCCGGCGTTATCGCTATGGTATTAAGATTCCCGAACTGCTTGATCTCATTATAAGCGATGAAAGCAATCCACGATCGCTTGCTTTCCAGCTTTCAAAGCTGGAACGACACATTGACAGTTTACCGCAACAGAATGAATCCGGCAGCCGTACAGAACTGGAACGCCTGACGCTTGAGACAGCGACCCTGATAAGGCTGGCCGATGTCAACCGGCTGGCTTTGGCAGATGAAGATAGCGGTAGACGAGAAACACTGGAAACTTTCCTTAAGGTTCTCAGTATGCGTTTATCCACATTATCTGAGACATTAACAACGACTTATTTCCGTACTGCAGAGATACCGCATCAGCTGCAATCGTTGCGCAGCAGGGCAGAATAATGAAGTATAGAGTTACTCACATCACAAAATACCAGTACAGTAAAAACGTGACACTGTGTTATAACGTTGCGCACCTGCTGCCACGAACGACACCACAACAGACGTGTTCGATCAGTGAATTGAAAATCTCGCCATTGCCGACCAACACCAATGAGTGGTCTGATATCTTTGGCAACAGACAGGCCAGCTTCAGTATTGAAAAACCGCACAATGAACTGATCGTGACTGCGATCAGTGAAGTAGAAGTTGCTACTGCCGGTTCATTATTAGATGCGGCCTTTCCTACCTCATGGGAACAGGCGGTCGAACATCTAAAGACTTCAACAGACCCGCAAACCATTGAAACGCGCATGTTTGTGCTTGAATCTGAATTTATCGAGTTTAGTGACGAGATAAAAAAATACAGCCTGGAATCATTTTCTGAAGGTCGACCGCTACTGGAAGCGGTAGAAGATTTAATGTTTCGTATATATAAAGAGTTCAAATACGATCCCGGCTTCAGTTCGATCGCAACACCATTAGAAGAAGTGTTAAAACACCGCAAAGGCGTGTGTCAGGATTTTGCACACCTGGCGATAGCGTGTCTGCGTATGCAGGGACTTGCCGCTCGTTATATCAGCGGTTACCTGGAAACCATCCCGCCTGAAGGTAAAGAGCGACTGGTCGGTGCCGATGCCTCACATGCCTGGTTTAGTGTATTTGTGCCACATCTCGGCTGGGTCGATTTTGATCCGACCAATGCCAAAATCCCTGATGAACAACATATCACCGCCGCCTGGGGGAGAGACTATGCGGATGTGGCACCGCTTAAGGGCGTTATTTTCGGCGGCGGCGCTAAAAACAAACTGGAAGTATCGGTCGATGTCGAACGGATTTAACAAACTTTAGGCATCGATGTTTTTGGTAACTACTTAGCGAAATGGGAGTAAGTTTATAGATTATTGATTTACAAACTCGCGTGAATACAACTGACCTCCAGGAATGGAGCAAATACAATAGCATTGTAGGAGCATTCCTTGCATGTAAGCACCACTGTAACATGCCGAGGCAGAAACCTGGTAAATCAACAAGCTTATACCCTCTGGAGATAACACGCTGAGTAGTTAGAACTTAGATAATTATGCTTCCTGTATTATGCAAAATTTTTAAGGCATCATAAACGAACTAAATTTATATCTAACTATTTACAGGATAAGTAGCATGAGTTCACTTAATTTTATCGGCGGCGAAAAAGGCGGCGTAGGCAAGTCGGTTACCGCCCGGGTTCTGGCACAATACTTCATTGACAAGGGACGTCCATTCACCGGATATGACACCGACCGTTCGCATACATCGTTCACCCGTTTCTATGCTGACTATGCTTCGCCGGTGATCGTGGACACTTACGAGGGTCTGGATAAGATTGTCAGCGCGTTCGAAGAGGTTCCATTCGTGGGCGAACAAAGCAGCGTGATTGTCGACCTGGCAGCGCAGACTGCGTCTCCCCTGGCGAGCTGGATTAATGATTCTGACCTGCTATCGCTGCTGAAGGAGATGGGCGTCACCGTCAATTTCTGGCATTTGGCTGAAGCGGGAAAAGATTCGGTGGACCTGCTGGAGCGCCTGATTACGTCTTATGGCGCTGGTCCGAACTACTTCGTGGTCAAGAACCTTGGTCGTGGCTCCGACTTTTCGCAGCTGGACAACTCACCCGCGCTTCAGCAAGCACTGGCTCTGGGCGCGCGAGTAACCATCCTGCCGAAATTGCACGAAGCCAGCATGCGCAAGATCGATCGTCAGAACGCCAGCTTCTGGGCTGCTGTCAATACACGCACTGGTCCCGATACGCTTGGTATGCTGGAGCGCCAGCGGGTAAAAACCTGGCTAAGGGCAACTTACGCCAGATTCGATGAATTGCCGCTGTAAGTTATTGCTGTGCAGCAGGACGTTTGGCGAACAGCAGTGCATGAAGATGCATACGGTTATGCTTCATCAGCCGATGTCTCAATACTTGCTCAGCTTTCCCTTATTGTATCGATGGCAGTATAATAATCCTGCTATCGATAGAACCTTGTATAACAAAACTGTAAATCACTTTTAAAAAGAAACGACTATGCAAAAATTGACCCCAGCAGGCCAGAACTTAGTGAACGATCTGTCCTATCGTTATAATTTAAGTAACGATGCCATTATTCACATGATCGTCGCTGTTAATAATGGTGGTGGTACCATGGCTCAGTTTAGTTCTCCAGAACTGGGAGGATCAGGCCAATGGATGAAAGGTGGCATGACCATGGTAGGCGATATGTTCAACCATGGACTTAAAATGACAGTAGATAACCTCTGTTCTGAGATTTCTAATGCCCTGGCCAATACGCAAATTTTCCCAGTGATACCGCCAGGCACCAGGGCCAGTAATCAGTGGTGGCCAGCAGACCTTGGTCGACCATTTAGTAGCGGTGCTCAAAACAATCTTCGATATGCGGTGTTTCCAAACAGACTCGCGGTTGAATCGAACGGTCAAATCACTATATATGACACGCTTAATCATAATATTGGCGGCGTTAGTCAACAACAGGGTGGAAATACCTCACTTACTTTCAGTAGCCAGTTTGGCACCGTGCCAGTAAACAGTCTGCCAATTGTTTCAGGCCCTGGAAGTGTACCACCGGCAGCGCCACAAACAAATTTTGCCGAACCGCTACAGAATAACTATACAAGCCCTGCAGCTGCTGCATCAGATACGATCAATTTAAATACGGACTCAAGTGATGAAGTGATACAGCTGATCGAAAAACTGTCTAAGTTACACGAAATGGGCGCGCTATCTGATGATGAATTTAATGCGAAGAAAAATGAATTATTGAATCGACTCTAATAGTAAACAGCAGGCTGTGCGAAGAGATAAGTCACTCGGCAAAACTCCCTGCGTTGCCCGGGCTCCTGCATCTGACCTTCATGGATGAGAACCCTTGCCAAATAGTCGTGCACCGGGGTCTGGCCCCAATGCCAGCAAATTAAGAATGTTTTCCTGTGCAGGGTGCGCCGTGCGCACCGTGAAAATTCTTACTGGCTGGGATTTTGGTGCACACGGCGCACCCTACTATGATACTTATTTCACTTAACTTACTGACATTGGGTCTTGCCCCGTGATTCAATAGCACAATTCCTGATAAATACTGCCTGTAAGTGTCTGCTGACATCGAACGGCTTTGCTAACTACTTATGAGCGATCGGCTTGTCAGTAAACAGATAGTCTTTTAGCTCTTTATCAAATGACGGATCGTTACGGCGAATCCATTCCAGCACCATCGCCGCATGCTCCTTTTCTTCATCTCGGTTATGGGCAAGGATTGCTTTTAGCTCAGTATCTTTACAGGCGTCAACGCGTTGATTGTACCAATCAACAGCTTCCAGCTCTTCCATAAGTGAAGTAATCGCCCGGTGCATATCTTTTGTTTCATCAGTAAGCTCATCTATAGCTTCGTGATAACCTTCGTTTGACATAGGTTTCTCCAGTTGTGATAGTAAATGGCTCAAGCAATTAAACACTAATGTCTAAGCTGAGTCCATGTTCGATAGTTATAGCCCTGACCAGTATGTATCTGGCCAGGGATTAACGTTTAAAGCTTAAAGCTTAAAGAGATTTCTGACAGAAGTACCAGTCGGTACATTCATAACCTTCATTCATCCGTGCTTCAGCTGCTTCTGCAGTTGCAGGTGGCGGCACGATAACTTTGTCACCAGGCTGCCATCCTTCTGGTGTCGCAATGCCATTTGTATCAGATGTTTGCAAGGCAGTGACTAAACGTAGTATCTCGTCGATTGAACGACCATTAGTCATAGGGTAATACACCATAGCACGAAGTACGCCTTTATCATCAATAATGAAAGTAGCGCGAACGGCTGAAGTATCACTGGCACCGGGATGAATCATTCCATAGGCCCTGGCAACCTTCATGTCCAGGTCGGCAATAATCGGGAAGTTAACATCAACATTAAATTTTTCCTTGATATTACGAACCCAGGCAAGGTGTGAATAATGACTATCAATTGATAATCCAAGCAATTCAGTATTTAAGCTGCTGAATTCATCCTGTCTTTTAGCAAATGCCATGAACTCTGTCGTGCAGACGGGAGTAAAGTCAGCTGGATGCGAAAACAGTACCAGCCATTTTCCCTGGTAATCGGCAAGCTTACGGTCGCCGTGTGTCGTTACTGCATCGAAGTCCGGTGCAGTCTGATTCATACGTGGGCCAGTTGCTACAGCTGTATCGTTATCTTGTGTATTGTTCATCTTATGTATCCTTTTGTGAGTTGTTCGATTAGTCTTAATCGATGGATACATATTAGCGATTGCTTATTGATAAATAAATTCAATTATAACTATGATCATCATAGTTTTTTGCTATTTCCTTTGTTTATTATGTTTTACGCAGCTTAAATTGCAGTCAGCTACCGCTTTGTTGATAACATCAATAACTTTAGAACGAGTAAATGATACTCTCCATGCTAACGCGACAGTGCGTGTCGGTATTGGGCTGCTAAAACGACGAATCGCAAGTAAACGTTGGGAGTAAGAATGTGCGCCTGCGGCGGTACACGGTAACACGGTTACACCTAAGCCAGAGACCACCATGTGCCTGATGGTTTCCAGTGAACTGCCTTCGACGGTATGCGGTAAATCTCCGATAAGCCCTGGTTTGGGGATGCATGCAGGGCAAGTCTCGAGTACATGATCTCTAAAACAATGCCCCTGTCCTAACAATAATACATTTTCTTCTTCCAGTAATTTAGAATTGACGGTTTTGCGAGATGTTAATGGATGCGATGCTGGCAACAGAACAACAAAAGGTTCTTCATATAATGCTTGTGTAACAATGCCTTGTTCTTCGTATGGCAGCGCGATAATAATGACATCCAGCTCACCACGTTTGAGTTTCTCCGTTAATACAGAGGTATAGTTTTCTTCGACAACCAAAGGCATTTCTGGCGCGGCTTTACGAAGTAGTGGAATCAACTCTGGATACAAATAAGGCCCAATAGTATATATAGCACCAATACGTAATGGACCAGAGAGCTGGTTTTTTCCATGCAAGGCTATTTGTTTAATACTATCTGCAGCTTCTAATGTTTGCTGTGCCTGCTGTACAATACGTTCACCAACAGGTGTCAATGTGACTTCATTATTACCACGCTCAAAAATCGCCACACTCAATTCGTCTTCAAGTTTTTTAATGGCAACACTAAGCGTAGGCTGGCTAACAAAACAGGCCTTTGCGGCTCGGCCAAAATGATGTTCGCGTGCAACCGCAACAATATATCGAAGTTCAGTAAGTGTCATAAGCTCAGTTTAATACATAATTACACTGACAACTGCGCTGATGACCTAAAGGTAGAGCGATTCTATGATGGCTGTGTTGAATGCCTGATAAAAACATTTGCACTATGCGTGCATTTAACCAGACGGTATTTTCAGGTTATCGTTTCCATCAACTCCTGTACCGTCAGATTTGTCTTTATGGTTATGACCTGCTGCTCATCTTCTATTATCTGCAGCAGTTTAAAAAATCGTGGCTCTTCATGGCCGATGGTAAGCCGATTCAGGCTGTGACTGGCCGTTCACAAAACCGTAAGGGTGGGTATGGTATTTCTCGGGGTAGTCGGCAGAACCATCAGCTGGTTCAGTGAGGGTAAACAGTGTTAGTAAGATGAATAGTGATTTCATAACAACTCCATTTAATTTTTCATTAATGACAGGTTATTTTCAGTTTTAAATAAGCGTTCAAGTTTTTCAGCAACCCGGCTCTTTGAGGCATGAGTCGGGAAAATACTGTTCTGGAATATTTTTATGCTCATTAATAATAACCAATAAACTAAAACACATTCTCAGCCTGCATATCCAGCAGTTCTTCTTCAACACCAGCGGCACGGGTTAGTTCTGCAACGTTGTGTTTGGTAAAGAAGCCGCTGAAATCACCGAAGCGTTGAACATATTCAATGATCAGTGAAGAATGTTCTGAGGCGCTGGAGAAAATCTGTTTCAGTCCGTCATCTTTAGAGCCGATTACATCCAGCAGGAAGTCACGGCCCTGGGAGGCAATCTGTTTGACCACGAAATCGATGTTTTCCATCTGGTGACGGTCGCCATCACACACGGCTAGTGCCATATGGTGCAGGCGTGGGCCATAGTTGCGGACAAAGGTTTCTGTGGGTGATGGCAGTTTTTCCAGATGATTGACGAAGTAGGGCGTATTGTTTGCAGTGAAAACTTTTGCCGGGGTGAACAACTCGTTCGAATAATGTGTACTCTTGGTTACGTTGGTCGACGAGTTCTGGTCCTTAATGTCATAGGAGCCCCAGTAGTAATAACTGGATAATGACAGCCACTCGAGCAGGGCTACTTCTCGGTTCTGGCTGTATACACGTGTTGCCAGGTGGTCGATCGGCATTATCAAATCATCGATCTCAAGTTCTTCCTGTTTGGCTTTTGCTGCAAGATATACATCCTGCACGTCATTGCGGATAGCGCTGACGCCCAGGGCATAAGTTCGAATCTGGTCTACGGGGCGCTCCATGTAGGCAAGTATATTGTGTGTATACGGTGAAGGTTTGCTCACCGCCATATTACCCGGTATTTGCAATTTACGAATCTGGTCCTGAGAAAAGAAACGGAACTCGCGTTGCTTCTGGCATTCCACCACATCATGCAAATTTGTAACCCGCAGGACTTCACCCATGTAACGGCTGTTGGGTTTGCGCATACCGATCGGATAAACTTCATTAAGACTACGGAAGATACCTTTAATTGCAGGATCCTTTACTTCTCTTAGCAAAATGTCTGGTGAGCTCATGTCGACACGTAGTATATGTGTCCAGTGATCTTCACTTTCCAGTGTCACCAGATAATGATACGGCGTCATTAGGGCGAGTTCACCAATGTAACGGATCGAGTGCCCCGGGTCGACAGTAATCATGATGGCGTCGATTTCATGAACCATGTCGGTCAGTCCGCATTGGTCACGTTCCTCGAGCAGGCGTACCAGATAGTCTTCAAAAAAAGCCGAGTTTACTTTGTCACCCTGACGGTGAAAGGATAAAGAGTTGATCATTATTTTGTTATCGTTAATATTTAAATTAATAAAAAATTATTTTAATCAGGAATACACTTTCATCGTACACCTGGTAATGCACTTATGTAATGCTATGAAATATACATAGCAATTAACGCGCCACGTTTATGCTTTCATTTTTTGTTTTAAAAAAGTCTTTATGTTCTTAGGCTTAAGTGTAAACGTTATTAACCGGTGTCGTTGATCATCTGCAATTTTGCACCTATATTGACCATGAGATGCACATGGGGTTACTAAAATGGTGCATAATCGAATATAGCGGATGATATAAATTTACCAAGAGGCTGATATAGTACGTTTTTGAGATTCATTACATGTTGGCACGTACCTTGCTCTTATACTTAATATATTTTAATAGCAAAATAAACCAACTTTATTTTTGGCTAACTTATTGGCCAGATTACGACAACGGCGTTTACATGATATGACGATCAGCTGGGAAAACTATTCAAGCACGGATAATTTTGATGAACTAATTACTCCCGGCGGTAGAGCAAGAGCAGGTGCTGGAAAAATAGTGCAGTATATGCGACGGCTTAGCGATGAAGATTTACGCGAGCGTCGTGATGCAGCCGAGCTGGCAATGCACGTTATGGGTATTACGTTTACCGTTTATAACGAAGAGGGCGAGGGTGGCATCGATCGCGTCTGGCCCTTCGATATTATCCCGCGCATCATAACTGCAAAAGAGTGGCATCGAATAGATGCCGGTTTAAAGCAACGTGTGCAAACGCTCAATATGTTTATTGCGGATATATACGATAAACAGCAGATTATCAAAGACGGCATCTTCCCTAAAGAAGTGCTTGCACAGTCGGTTAACTTCCGTGAACAATGCATGGGTATCAAACCGGCGCATGGTGTCTGGGCGCATATCTGCGGCAGTGATCTTGTGCGTGATTCTCATGGCACCATGTTTGTCCTTGAGGATAACCTCAGGGTACCATCTGGTGTTTCTTACATGCTGGAAAATCGTCTCGTTATGAAACGTGTTTTCCCCGAATTATTCGAAGACTGCAGTATTTTACCGCTTGATGGTTATTCCACACGATTGTTCGATACGCTTGTATCTCTTTCACCAAGGCCGGCAGATTTTCCGACGATTGTTGTACTCACGCCCGGAATATATAACTCTGCTTATTTTGAACACTCCTACCTTGCACAACAGCTGGGTGTTGAACTTGTAGGTGGAAGTGATCTGTTTGTCGGTGATGATGACTGCGTCTACATGCGCACCATTAATGGTCGTGAGCGGGTTGATGTGATCTACCGTAGGGTTGATGATTTGTTCATGGATCCTGAAGTCTTTTACCCTGAGTCTAAGTTGGGCGTACCGGGCATTATGCGCGCCTGGCGCAAAGGCAATGTGTCGATAGCCAATGCGCCGGGCGCCGGGGTTGCCGATGATAAAGTCGTGTATGCCTATGTTCCTGAGATGATTCGTTATTACCTTGATCAGGAGCCGATACTGCCAAACGTACCTACCTATCTCTGTATGGATGAAAAGCAGCGTGAGTATGTATTGTCTAATCTCGAAAACATGGTCGTTAAACCGGCAAATGAATCCGGTGGTTACGGCATGATGGTGGGGCCGGCGGTCAGCAAAAAAACACATCAGGAATTTGCAGAGCTGATCAGGAAAGATCCGCGCAATTATATCGCGCAGCCAACCCTGTCTCTTTCAACCGTGCCAACATTATGTGATGGCAATGTTGAACCCAGGCATGTCGACTTACGCCCTTTTATTCTTTCTGGTGAAAGAATACATGTAACTCGTGGCGGTCTGACCCGGGTAGCATTAAAGAAAGGCTCACTTGTTGTTAATTCATCGCAGGGTGGTGGCAGTAAAGATACCTGGATTGTTGAAACCGGAGGTAAATAACGATGTTGTTATCGAGTGTTGCAGAACGCGTTTACTGGTTTGCACGTTATGTTGAGCGAGTTGAAAATACGGCACGCATGATTTTAGTCAATAATAATTTATTACTGGATATGCCGCGCAATTCTACGCTGGGCTGGGCGCCGATCGTTTCTATCACAGGTATACCGGAAAAATTTTACGAAAAACACAAAGCAGCCACAGAGCGAAATGTAATGAGCTTTCTTGTTATGGATTCAAACAATCCCAGTTGCATGATGTGTTCAATTGGCCACGCGCGTGAAAACTTGCGCACCTCGAGAGCAATCTTTCCCAGGGCAATATGGGAGACGCTCAACGATCTGTACAATTATGCCAAAGAAAATAAGTCTGCTGTATTAACACGGCGTAACCGTTATAATTTTTTAATACATGTAATCGACTCCTGTCATCTTATTTCCGGCAAGTTGTCTGCTTCCATGAGTCACGATCAGATTTACGAATTTGTTCGCTTGGGCCGAAATATCGAGCGTGCAGATATGACCACGCGTGTTGTCGATGTTCGTGCAGAAAACCTGTTGCCAAAGCATGATGAAGATCTAAAACCGTTTGATGATATTCAGTGGAAGAGTGTACTTGACTCACTTGCCGGTTATCAGATGTACCGGCGTTATGTGCATGTTCGAGTTCATGGTGTCGAAGTATTGCGTTACCTGTTGCAGGATATCCATTTCCCTCGCGCTATCCATCATTGTTTAAATCAGCTCGAGCTGTGCCTGCGTAATTTGCCAATGAATGAAGCGCCGCAATACGCCCTGGTGAAAGCGCAGCGCATGGTCAGAAATGCCAAAGTTGAAAATATAGTTCACGATAACCTGAATGATTATATTAACCAGCTGCAACTGGCATTTATCGATATCAATGCCGAACTGACATCAACCTATTTTGAAGGTAAGGAAATATCGCCCGCCCTGTATTATGGGGAGCCGGGTATAAAGGAAACGGCATAGAACGGGCGAATAAAATAACGCTTGAGCGGGGCTTCAGAATAGGAATGCCACAGTCAAAAAAGCACTAAAGTGAAGCACGATAGCCTTGTTATCGCACTTATTTAGTTCAACTGCTGGAAAACAGTTTATGAAGGTTTTTTCTTAATTTGCAGCAATCCATTAATAACAGTATCAGCAGCGTTATACAAGTGACTGAAATTAAAGTTATTAGTGTTAATGTGTCGAATATGATTTCCATCGTCTCACCTCGTGTATCATTTAATGTTTGAGAATTAGCCAAACATTGTGCAAGATGCTTGCCATATGAAATGGTCAGTCATCAAGAAAAAATTACTTTACAGCGGATTCTTTAAGCTCTCGGGCATTGAGTTGCAGCATGACTTGTTCGCTGGTGGCCAAAGCAGGGTTCTTAGACGTGAATTAATCGACCGTGGCCAGGCTGTTGCTGTCTTGCCTTATGATCCTGAACGAGATGAAATTGTACTGATTGAACAGTTCAGAATAGGGGCTGGTCAGGATGAAAACGGTCCCTGGGTGATGGAGATCATTGCCGGTTATCAGGAACCCGGTGAGTCTGCAAAAGAAGTGGCATTTCGTGAAGCGTTTGAAGAAGCAGGGTGCGAAGTGAGCGAGCTGTTATCGATGTGTAAATATTACTCAAGCCCCGGCGGTTCTAATGAACAGATTCAGATTTTTCTTGGCCGCACTGAGAGTTCAGGTATAAGCGGAATACATGGACTTGATGAGGAGGGTGAGGACATTAAGGTCCATGTAATCAGCAGTCAGCAGGCTTTTGACTGGCTGGACAGCGGAAAAATTGATTCTGCTGCCCCCATTATTGCCTTGTTGTGGTTTCGTTTGAATCGTGATCGAATTCGCGAAAAGTGGCTGTTAAGCTAAAGCTTTACGGTCATGTTTAAAAAAATAATCGTGCCACTACTCTTTCTGCTGTTTAGCTGGTTCGTTGTTTCCAATGATCATGCCAAAACCATTATCGCCGGTATTGCTATATTTTTAATCGGTATGCACTACATGGAAAACGGTTTTAAGTTGTTCAGTGGTGGTACTTTGGAAACGATGCTTGAGAAATTTACCAGCACCACGCCAAAGGCAGTTGGCACAGGGTTTCTGGCAACAGCTATGGTGCAGAGCTCTTCACTGGTTACGGTTATTGTTATCTCTTTTCTTTCGGCAGAACTTATCGGGCTAACGCAGGCCGTTGGCATTGTCTTTGGTTCTAATATTGGAACCACTACGACTGCTTGGCTGGTTTCATCTCTTGGTTTGAAAATAAATATTGCGCTATACGCATTACCCATGCTGATATTCGGTGTGGTCATGCAATTTTCCAGAGACACTACCTATAAAGGATTTGGCAGTGTATTGATTGGTCTGGGATTTATTTTTCTCGGTATTGCTTATATGAAAGAGGGTTTTGAAACGCTCAAGGATGGTCTTGATCTGGCAGAGTATGCGATACCAGGTTACCCGGGTGTGTTTGTCTATATATTATTTGGTGTCGTTGCAACAGTAATTATCCAGTCCAGCAGCGCCACCATGGCCATCATTATTACCGCACTGGCGACAGGGCAGATTGATTATATTAATGCACTTGCTCTTGCCATCGGTGCCAATGTCGGCACCACTGTGACGGCTGCAATAGGGGCGATTGCATCAAACAAAAATGGCAAGCGTCTGGCGGTTGCACATTTTATATTTAATATTATTACCGGTTTGATTGCAGTGATTTTTATTTACCAGTTAAAGGAGCTGGTAGACAGGCTGGCACTGGTTTTTTCTATATCAGAGACAGACGATGCGATGAAGCTGGCGCTTTTTCATACTATATTTAACCTTATTGGTGTCCTCCTGGTATCGCCTTTTACCAAACAGCTGGTCAGGTTTTTAGAGACATTGTTCCGGTCGGCAGCGACAGGTCGTGGTAAAGCAAAATATCTGACCAATGAAGTGATGGAGCTTCCAGCCACAGCTATAGTCGCGATTAGAAAAGAAACCATACATCTCTTTGATAAATCAATGGAGGCTATCGTACATGCAATGAACCTGCACCGAAGTGAGATCTTTTCAGAGAAAGCAGTTAATGAGATTGTCGTGCATTCTGTTACGCGCATTGACATCAATATCGATAAAACATACCAGGAGGAACTCAAGAATCTGTATGGTGAAATCATTCATTATGCAACGTTGACACAGAACAATATGGACCAGGAAGGTAATAACAAAGTGTATGAGTTGAAATTAACTGCCAGAGATATAATCGAGATGGTAAAAGATGTTCGGGAGTTACAAAAAAACCTGAACCATTACTCGAAGAGTCACAATAATTTCATAATTAACGAATATAATGAACTGCGTTCACAATTGATCACTGTTTTACGGAGCATTCAAAAAATAAGAGATGACGAGCAGGGCACAGCTACTGAAGAGGATATTCTGACCCAGATCGAAGTGCAAAAAGAAAAGGCGGTTGATAATGAGATGTTATTAAATAAAAATATAGATGCCTTGATCAGAGAGGATAAAATTAATACAACGATGGCGTCATCTTTGATTAATGATGTTGGTTTTACTTTTAGTATTTGCAGAAAATTACTTAAATCTGCAGCCGTTTTATGGGTAAAAGAAGAAGAGATCAAACAGCTGGGAGACGAATATGAATATTAAAGAGAGCATGCAAAAGCTGGATGACTATTTTAATCTGTCAAAAAAAAAGCAAAACGAAAAACACGATAAATTACTAAAGATAATTAATAACCTGGAACAAAAAAAATCTGAACTAAAAGCAGTGATGATAATAGAGAGTGAAAAGGATGAAACCAGTGAAGAATTTTATAATTTAAAAAAAGAATTAAAAGTTATCTCCAAACTGCTAAAAAAAGCCAGGCAGAATAACGCACCGGAAGAAGATTAAAAGCATAGCTAAGGTTTCTGTTAAGCCTTTAATGTCGGCCAGAGATCATCGTTCATAAAAACTATTTTTTGCCGTAAAGGACGCAAAAAGCGCGAAGATACTAACTAGGCCGCAGCAAAGGATACGCAATCATTTCTGAAGAATGACTTAATCAACTTTCTATTTTCTTTAATGGATTGTAAATCAG
>RCNF010000553.1_pt1 | contig 19235 bp, 22 predicted proteins | sample 2041311 | NCBI WGS metagenome assembly RCNF01 (sample SAMN09708228, study PRJNA481090) | Marine sediment metagenome, whole genome shotgun sequencing project. | biome: marine sediment; feature: ocean; material: sediment; isolation source: Sewage treatment plant 2 marine sediment (STP2) ... | reverse complement strand
GTTAACAGGACCAAGCCCTGGTACGAAGCAAAAGCGTAGGAATTTTCTCAAACGCGAGCTGTCACAAGTCAATCAAGACACTTTCGCGTTATGGCGATATGTGTACAATCGCCGGTTGCTATTTTGCACCGCCCGTAATCAACCGAGTAAGCCCTATGTCCGTGAAACCAATTTCGCTCGTCTTTGTAGCGACACTCCTGCTTGCTGTGATCGCAGCATTACCAACAACAGCAAATGCGACCATCGTTCGCGTCGAGACCGTCGTGGGTGACTTTGACATAAACCTGTATGACAACGCGACGCCAGCCACGGTGACGAATTTTCTTGACTACGTTCAGAACGCTGACTTCAGCGACTCGATCTTTCACCGTTCGGTTGCTAATTTCATCGTGCAAAGTGGCGGATTCCGCACAGATTTGAACGCGCAAATCACGAGTATTCCAACAAACCCTGCAGTTACCAACGAGCCGGTTTATTCCAGTGTTCGTGGCACAATTGCAATGGCGAAACTGGGAAATGATCCAAACAGTGCGACTAGCCAGTGGTTTATTAACCTCGCTAACAACGCCGCAGATCTCGATGGCCCGAACGGTGGTTTCACCGTCTTCGGTGAAGTCACGGGAGCGGGCATGGACGTAATCGATGCTCTGGCAGCCCTGCCAACGTTCGCGTTCGCGTCGCCGTTTGGTGAACTGCCGCTGCAAAACTACAGCGCCACCGATTTTTCGAATGGCGTTACTGTCGATAACACTCACCTCATTGTCGTAACGGCAATCACGGTCATCGATTCGACGGTCGACAGTGCCGGTGCGGCTGGCCTTAACCCAACCCCAACTACGGCAGGCGGGACCACCACCCCTCCTCCGGCTGACACTGGCGGCGGTGGTGGCGGAGCCTTAAGCTTGCTCGCCCTGCTCGGCCTGATTTTGGTGAATCGAAAGCGTTTCCTTTGATACAATTCGCTATTACCCAGTACGGATAAGCGCCATGGCCCACGTAGTCGAAACCAACATCATCGAAATGCATCTCGCCAGCCTCGGAGAAATGAGGGATTTTGGCGGTGTGGCGTTGACTACCGGGCTTACCGATGAAGTCATTCGAGATTTCCTCGAGTGTGGCTACCGTGACCTGTTTGTCGCCATTGAACGCGCTTACGCGAGCTTTCAAGCTTACAAGCAGTCGCACGCGGAATTCCTGGCGCTGAGCGAAAGCGATCAAATCAGCCGGGCACACGGCGGGCTGACGAATTTCTACGCCAACGACGCGGTCAATCCGTATGTTGCGGTGAGCGCAGCCGGACCGTGGGTCATAACATTGAAAGGTGCTGTCATTTACGATTGCGGCGGCTACGGGATGCTGGGCCTTGGTCACGCACCTGAAGCAGTTCTGGACGCAATGAATCAGCCGCATGTCATGGCGAACATCATGACGGCAAGCGTGAGTCAGGTTGATTTCATCGATCGCCTAAAAGCTGAAATCGGACACACCCGACCGGGCGGCACGCCCTTCGCGAGCTTTCTTTGCCTGAACAGCGGTTCCGAGGCAAATTCGCTGGCATCGCGGTTCGTCGACATCAATACCCGGATGCTCACCGACCCCGGCGCTCGGTTTGAGGGTAGCAAGGTACGTGGTTTGACGTTGCAGGGAAGTTTTCATGGTCGCACCGACCGCCCTGCCCGTTTCTCGGATTCTTGCGCTGCAACGTACAAGAAATATTTGGCATCTTATCGTGATGACGATTACCTGCTGACGGTTGAGCCCAACAATATAGAGGCGCTCGAAGCGGCCTTTACCGATGCTGAAAATGCTGGTGAGTTCATCGAGGCCTTCTTCATGGAACCGGTAATGGGTGAAGGCAACCCGGGTATGCCAATCGAGCCAGCGTTTTACGCTCGCGCAAGAGAACTCACGGCAGCGCACGGCACGATGTTCATCGTGGATTCGATTCAAGCCGGGCTGCGTGCCCAAGGCGTGCTATCCATCGTCGACTATCCTGGATTCCGGGAACTTGATGCGCCGGACATGGAAGCGTATTCGAAAGCGTTAAATGCTGGCCAGTATCCGCTCTCCGTGCTCGCGCTTTCAGAAGCAACCGCTGCGATGTACCACAATGGCCTGTACGGCAACACGATGACAACGAACCCGCGCGCGCTTGACGTCGCTATAGCAGTTCTTGATTCGTTCAGTTCGGAGCGTCGCCAAAACATTCGTGCGCGTGGTGAGCAACTCGTCGACGGACTGGCTGGATTACGTGACGATACCGATGGTGGCGTAACAAGCGTTCAGGGAACCGGGCTTATCGCAAGCTGTGCGCTCGCATCTCGATATAAGACTTATGGTGCGAACAGCACAGAAGACTACCTGCGAAGAAACGGCCTTGGCGTCATTCATGGTGGCGAACGATCGCTGCGCTACACGCCTGTATTCGATGCCAGCGCTAAGGAAATCGACCTGATTGTCGCGTTAACAAAAAACGCATTATTGAACGGACCAGTTCTTAAGAGCGATTAGTTCCCGGGTGCTTGACCAGCCTCGCCCGGACCGACTGCACCCCGCCGCAGATTTCTCCGGTCCTCTTTTTCTTCCTCAGCAATGGCGTCCCATTCACCAGCCGACTTGCACACCCTCTTCGGCAAGCGCGAACCAATCTCGGGATCCTTGTGACAAATTATACGCTCCGGGTCATTGTCGGCGACTGCTACCGCGCCCGGGGCTGCCGGATCACTGGCGCAGCCAGCTGCGATAATCAAAGGCAGTGCGATGCCTGACAGAAAATGTAATTTCGATTTCATAATATTTCGGTCCATGTCGGAACTAGACGTGAGTGCGATAATGATCACAATACTACGACGCCTCTGATCGTAGCGCTACCGAATCGCCAAATGCACTACTATTGCCCATCCCATCGAGATTTGGATCAACGACCATGCACAAGCTAATCGCAATTATTGTGGTAGTAACATTCTTCGCTCCGGCAATCGCCGAGGATTCCGAAGGCAATTATCTCTACAGGGTCACGACAGTCCGTGCCGCGACTGGATCCTTGTCAGACTTGCTCGAGTCAATAAGCGAATTGAAAGCCACAGACTACTTTGCCGAATCAGGTGAGCCCGCGCCATTGGTCATGCGGCATTCGCAGGGAGACCAGTGGGATCTGTTAATCATCACGCCGATGAACAGTTGGGAGGCATATTACGAAAACGCTGTCATTGAGCGCCGCACAGGCGCGGCTCAGTCTTTCGAGAAATCGCTTGCCAATCGCGCCGCCTTAATTGCTTTTTCTGAAGACCACTTCGCGTACGGCCCATCGTTCTCGACCATTCAGAATGCCTTCAAAAAGAATAGCTTCTTCCATATCGAAATGTTCGAAGCTGCAGCCGGCAAGTCGGCTGAATTGCTTGAGCAACGTCGCATGGAGAACGTATATCTTGCGGCGACCGGCCAAACCACGAACATGATTTTTCGCCGGGCTGCCGGGTCTGATGTTGATGTCTTTACCATCGGGTTTCATCAAAGTCTTGAAGCATTCGCAGCACCAGCGAATGTTACGGACGACGAGAAGGACGCCGCAGCAAAGTCCGCGGGCTTCAAAGAGCTGTCCGACATATCGTTTTATCTCCGCTCACTGATATCCGGACATCACGATACTTTGGCCGTTAAAGTCGACTGACTCCTAATCCCAAAAATGTGCGCCAGGTACGGGATTCCCGCCTGAATTGACTGCAGAATCGCTACAGAGTATCGATTAAGGCAGATTCACGTTATGTTGCTACCCGATCACATTTACCGCCGCATCCCCCTGTTCTGGATGATCATGGGTGTGCTCTTTCTGTTCTTCGGACTAATGGCAGGACCGGATTTCCGCTATTTCTCAGCCTATATACTGCTGGGTCTGGTTTCCATTGGGCGTTCTATCTGGCTTTATCAAGCACGCCAACGCGTGGCTCGACGCCCTGAAGTAACCGTACTGACGCAAACACAGAAAATGGAGCGCAAGGTCCGCTAGCTTCGTCGACCAACCGTTAGCACGAGCAGGTTACCTGTCAACACCAGCGCAATGCCCAGTAGCATGGTTATATCCAGGCGAAGATTTTCGAACAACATCGACAATAACAACGCCACGACCGGGAACATGACGGTCGCATACCCTGCCCTGTGAGCACCGATACGACCCAGTAAGGTCAAATAGGCCCCAAACGCGATGACTGAGCCGAAGACGGTCAGGTAGGCAAGTGAAAGAACGTACCCGGGTGATGGGTCAAAAGTGAAAGGGTGGCCTTGTACCAAGGCGACCAGGCCGGTCAGCAAACCACCGTACAACATGCTCCAGGCATTCGATTGCACCACTGGCAATTTCAGCTTCTGCGCGGCTTGTGAGGCCATGTTGCCGAACGACGCCATAAGCGCGCCGATGATAGCCAAGAGTGACCCATAAAAAACGCCATCAGACAGCGATACTTCAGTCACCTGAGGGCCAAATAACACGATGATTCCCACTACGCCCAGCAACGCACCCGTGTAAATGCGCGCCCCGACCCGGACGCCGAAAAATATCCTGGAGTTGATGATGTTCATCCAAAGCATGGACGAGAATGCGATCGCTGATAACGCCGAGGTGATGTAGATCTGAGCTCGATACGCGAGAATGTAATTCAGGCAAAACATCAGCAGGCCCATCAAGACGAACCAACGGTGAGACTTTAAATCAAATACTAACGATAAGCCTTTGATCTTACTCCATATGAACAAGATTCCTGCAGCTGCCAAATAGCGATAGACGATCGAAACTTCAGGCTCAACGGTCCCGAGTTGAAATTCGATAGCGAGCCAGGTTGAACCCCAGATCAGGACGGCAACGACATATAAGAATGCGTTATTCAGCGAAGGAACCCCTGCAATTGTGATCGACCAATAAGAAGATTCAGCAGCATATCTGGATAATGTTCCGATGCAACAGACCCTGCTCATCCTCCCGATCGTGCTCCCCATCCTTTTTTGGGCTGCTTATCACTACCACAAGGACCGACATCTGCCGGAGCCCATATTAAACCTCGTCCTCTGCTTTGGACTTGGACTCGGCGCGGCAGCTCTCTCGAAGCTTTTTTATATGGGCCTCGAGCCGCTCGGTCTGCGATTTGATGCCGGAGCCCTTGGCGAAGATAACTCCTGGGGACTTCTGGCGTACGCGCTATTGGCGATAGGTCCTATCGAGGAGATCGCGAAGCTGTTGCCGTTTGTACTGGTAGTATTGCGCTTCAAGGCATTCGATGAGCCACTCGATGGAATCATCTACGCGTCGTTTATTGGTCTTGGGTACGCTGCCAGTGAGAACTTCGATTATCTCGAGTACCTGACGCCACTCGAAGCCGCGGGCCGTGGGTTCGCAAGTCCCGTGATACATATCCTGTTCGCTTCAATCTGGGCGTACTGGATTACGGGTGCCTGGCTAAATCAAAAGCCGCTGGCAGTCGCTATCGCCGTCGGCTTTGTACTCTCCGCTCTATTACACGGATTCTACGACTTCCTGGTTTTGCTCAACCCGACGGCGGCGCTACCCTTAGCGGCGGTCCTGATTATCTCGGTCTGGATATGGCGACTGATCCTGATGCGTCGTCTGCATCGAAACGCTGTTGACAAAACTCGCTAACCGCGGCTGTATGGATCGCTGTTGTCGGGCGCTGCGACCGGTTCCTCAAGCGACAGACCGCCCAGGTAATCGGGATCGTCAATCAGATCGGAACACCGTTTCTGTATATCCGCGAGTTTTAGAGAGACATTCGACTGCGAAAGTGGGATGTCTTTGAATTCCTTGTCCATTTTTCCTGTCCGTGAATGAACTGTCTCTAAATGGAGACAGCTTATATATCGCAGTATAGAGAAGGGGGTAATGGCAAAATGTGAACTGCATCACACTAATTTTTCGCGAAAATCGGTTTTTGCAGACCTTATGTAAACAAGCGCTTGCATCGCCCCAAAAAAAAGGCCGCCTCGGAAGAAGCGGCCTCTTTCTTACAGGGTTTTGATCCCTTAACTGAGCGTTACGGCTTCAGCTTTTCATACAATGTAACGAGGATCACTGTGATCGCTCCAGCAGCGTAAAGACTACCCAGGCTCTCCATTACACCGGTAATGTACTCACCGACCGCCGGAATAGCGTCTAAGCCGCCACTCACAATCGACAACGCGATGGCCGCGACCAGAACTCGCTGCCGGTCCTCTTCAGCAATAAACCAACCCGCTACTGCACCAAGAACCGCGATAACGATCCCGGCCTCCGGGAAGCCGCTCCAAAGTCCCGCAACGATAGCGGCAAGAACAGCAATGATCTGAATGATTTTTCCAACACCCATGAATTTCCCCTTTACGCTTTGTTGTTATTTAAGTCTTATTTTTTTATTGCCGCCGTTAATCTGCGGTCCGGGACAGTCTAGCAGCATTGGAGAAATACTGTTTATTTATAGTTATTAATCAGTTATGGCGTTTGCTTAATCTTATTTCGAATATGTTTTAGACCAAATATTCAATATTTAATCATCGCAGTGCCCCATGTGAAACCTGCGCCAAACGCCGCAAACAGCATCGTATCGCCGCGCTTAATCTTCCCTTCTCTCACTGCCTGATCAAGTGCCAGCGGAATTGATGCACCGGAAGTGTTGGCGTGTTCATCAACGGTAGCTATTACCCGCTCCATCGGCATGCCAAGTTTCTTCGCTGCCGCTCTTATGATTCGCATGTTCGCCTGGTGAGGCACAAACCAGTCGATGTCACTAAGTTCACCATCGAGATCCGCCACCGTTTCCCTGGCCATCTTGTCGAAAGTTGCTACGGCGCGTTTGAATACAGCGTTGCCTTTCATTTCGATGAATGCGCCACCCGCTTGAGTCGTTTCGTAGCCGATCGAAATTCCACAGCGTACCTGCAGCAGGTCCTCGTATTGTCCATCGGCATGTATGTGCGTCGCCAGAATACCGGGCTCCTCGCTCGCCTGAAGAACGACGCAACCGGCGCCGTCACCGAACAACACAGCCGTGCCACGGTCTTCCCAGTTCGTGATGCGAGACAGCGTCTCACTACCGATCACCAGCGCTGTCTTTGCGCCGCCAGTCTTAATGTACCGGTTGGCCATATCCAGTCCGTAGACAAAGCCGCTGCAAGCGGCATTAATATCAAACGCCGCCGAGCCCTTGACGCCCAGTTCGTGCTGAATAATGCAGGCCGTCGACGGAAACACTTTGTCGGGGGTGCATGTCCCGACAACGATAAGATCAATATCCTCCGGCCCCACTCCGGCGTCAGTCATAGCTCGCTTCGCCGCTTCCAGCCCGATCGAGGATGTGGTTTCCCCGTCTACGACCAGGTGTCGGCGTTTGATCCCGGTACGCTCCCGGATCCACTCATCCGATGTATCCATCGTTTTCTCGAGGTCTTTATTCGTCACGACCTTTTCCGGCAGGAAACTGCCTATGCCGGCAATACGTGCGTATGTCATGATTTTTCCTTTATGAACGCGGCAATTTCTCTGAGCGTTGGGTAGTCAAACAAATCACTAATGTCCAGTTTGCCCGGATGCTTCTCGTCAATAGCGAGAACAATCTCCGTCAGCGTTAACGAGCTCACGCCAACCTCGAACAGATTGTCATCAGGTCCGATCGTTCTGTCCTTGGCGAATTCGCGACAAATCAACTCCAGTTCTGCGACCAGCGGATCCTCGTCGGTATCACTTGCGCCGGTATCCGACGGGTGCAATTCGTCAAGAACTTCATCAAACTCGCCGTCAAGATAGGCTTGCAGCAGTTTGGCGCGCTGCACCTTGCCGCTGGTGGTCTTGGGAATTCTCGCGACCGGAATCACCTTGTCAACTTCCAGACCCGTCTGCTCGCCGATCAGATCACGTACTTGCGCAACCATCGGCAAGAAGTCCTCCGTGGCCTGACGATAGAGGATGAACGAAATCAGTTCCTCGGTCTGACCGCCTTTGGGCGTTGCACCGGCGACGACAACTTTATTGAGGTCAAGGCCATCAAGCCGCGCGACGATCTCCTCAATGTCGTGCGGATAGTAGTTCTGACCGTTCACAATGATGATGTCTTTTTGCCGGCCCGTAATAACCAGTTGCTCATCGACAAACACACCGCAGTCTCCGGTACGTAACCAGCCATCATCGGTAAACAGTTCCGTTGTGGCCGACTCATCGCCGTATATGCGTTCAGTGACGCTGCCACCGTGCAACTGGATGTTTCCGACTATGCCCTCGCCCAGAGTCGCATCATTATCGTCAGCAATACGAATACTGACATCCCGGATCGAGTTACCTACCCGAACAAAGCTCACAGCGTCATCATCATCCGGTGAAACCTCGCGAAACGTATCACCGACGCGAATACTGTGACGATCCATCGTGACACGAGAGTATTCAGTGCCCGGCTGAGAAAGCGAGACTCCGACAGTGGCTTCCGCGAGACCATAAACCGGGAACATCGCCGAGCGCTTCAGTCCATGCGGTGCCAAAGCAGCGAGAAACTCCTCGCAAAGCTCCCAGGAGATCGGTTCGGCACCGTTCAGTATCAGTTTTACGCACGACAGATCGAGGTCTGGCAGACCCTTGCGTTGAAACAGCTTGAGGAAATGCTTGTAGCCGAAATTTGGCGAACACAATTGCGTGGCACGCAGCTCATTTGCTTTGCTCATCCACAACAGTGGTCGACGCACGAAAACATTGGTGTCCATCACTGCGTGATTCATGCCGACACCCAGGACGCACAGATGGTAGCCGATCAGCCCCATGTCGTGGGTCAACGGCATCCAGCTCAGACTCTGGTCGTCCTTCGTCCAGTTGCACGCCTCAACGATCGCGCGGATGTTGATACAAAGATTCCTGTGCGACAACACAACGCCCTTGGGATCGCTGGTCGAACCGGATGAATACTGGATAAAAGCGATGTCGTCCGGTGTCGATTCGAAAATTTCGCCACTGGCTGCAGGATCAACATCGCTGATGAGCGTCGTCTTGTTATTCAGGGTCGCCGTGATGTCATCAAGCTCTCGCTTGGTCGAAAACTCGAGCAATCGTGATAACAGGTCGGCTTCGGTGAATAATGTCGCTCGTTCGAGTTGCGACAGAATTCGAAACAGCTTCAGCCGATGCTCGTCGCTGATCCCAACCGCAACGGGAACAGGCACCATTCGGCCCAGCACAGCGGCCCAAAACGCGATAACAAAACTCTCATTGGACTTGCTGAATATGATCAGCTCGTCGCCCGGTTGCATTCCGCGAGCCTGCAGCGAGCCTAACAAGGCAAGTGACCGATCCCAAAGATCGGCAAACTTCACGGTGCTTTCGTCGCTCTCGCCGTCGATGAATCGAATTTCGCGATCCTTGCTGCGCGCATCAGCCAGCAAGTCCGTCAGTGTGTTGTATAGCTCCATCAGTCTTCTAACGTTCCGTCGGTTTCATGAATATGTCTTTAGTCGCTCGCAAGTTAATACTGAGCTCAAGCTCCGGCTCCGCTTCCTCGACAAGCTGCATACGAAATCGTGGCAACAGCAAGCCAAGATGTACTTTCATTTCCAGGAAAGAAAAATACTCGCCGAGACATCGGCGCGGTCCCAACGAAAACGGGAAAAACGGCCGGTCTTTCTTGGGTTTATCCGTTAGCGCAAATCGGTCGGGGTCAAATCGCTCCGGATCAGACCAGTAATGTTCGGTTCGGTGCAATATGAAGGGCGACAAATAAATATCGGTGTCAGGCGCGACATCAAAATCATCCAGTTCGTCCAGTTCGTGTGACCGGCGAGTGAATAACCATACCGGTGGATACAATCGCAACGCCTCTTCCAGGACTTGCTGTGTGTACTGCATGGCCGCCAGCGACTCAGCACTTAAGGCCGATACATTCGGTAGGTGTTCCGCAGCTTCGGCGAGCAGTTTCGCCTCAACTTCGGGGTGTCTTGCAATTAGGTACCAGACCCAGTTCAGGGTATTGGCCGAGGTCTCAAAGCCAGCGACAATGAGCGTCATCAGCTCGTCGAGCAGCTCAGCGTCCGAAAACGGCTTCCCTTCCTTATCCGTGGCCTGCAAATACATCGACAGAAAATCAAATTCGACGGAGCCCTTGCCCGCACGGCGGTCATCGATAATGCTGCGCAGCAACTCACGCAAATGGCGAACCTTCATGACAACACTGAGGTCCCGCGTCGAATCACGGCTCAGGAATGCGAAAGGATTCTCACCTTCGGTCATGATGCGGGTTTCGTAGTCGCTGCTGAAAACGCTGATCAGAATCAACTCCAGCGCAAAGTCAGAGGTCTCCGATGTGATGTTGCAGTTCTCGCCGTTTGCGGCGAGCTCTGCCCAGTGCACGGCGCGACGATCACAGCACTCAACCATCACCTTCATCAGGCGGTGCACGTTTTGACGGCTGAAGGCCGGTTGGATCATGCGACGGGAGCGACGCCATACATCGCCATCGCTGACGATCAGACCATTACCGAGCAGCATCTTGACGCGCTCAAACCCTGGTCCCTTGTGGTACTTGCTGTGCCGGCGAGTCAGGATGCGCCGGACCTCCGCCGCATCATTGATAAAATACGCGAGTCGTCCGTTTGGCTTGTTGATACTCACCATATCGCCGTATTCGAGCTGCAATTTTTGCAGCGAAGCGAGCGTCTCGGAATCGATTCCGAGTGCCACCGGTTCTCCGGGACCCGGTGGTTTCCTGAATTTTCGCTGGGCAGAGGTCATGGACGGGTGGATTCAGCGGTATCGCATTGAAAAAGCAGGAGCAATATTACATTGACCGGCAGAGATTCGATACTGCAAACTCGGTCTCGGCCCAGTGGTCTGTCGCCCTGCGCGACTATATTCCGACAATCTGAGACAGGCTTCATTTTGAGCAATACACCCCGTAAAGACTATGATTCGATTGAGTCTCGTCGCAGTACGTCGTCACGGCGCCGCATGGGCCGTGCTCGTCGACTCTATTATTTCCTTGGTCTTCCGCTACTACGTGGCCTGATTAGACTGCTGACGGCTACTTACCGCGTTGAGCGCGTTATCGGCGCCGAGCACATCGAGCCTTTCCTAAGCGGCGACGCCATTTGTGCGCCCTGCTACTGGCATCAGCATCATGTCGTCGGATCCACGCTGATTCGATCCTGGGTACAACGCGGCTTTAAGGCTTGTTTTCTGGTCTCAGGGTCCGTGGATGGTGAGGTCCCCGAGCGCATCGCCCGCGCATGGGGTGCGGAAGTAATCCGTGGATCTGCGAACCAGAGCGGCGCTCTTGCCCTGCGCGACATGCAACGCATGATGAAGAACGGGTATTCGATTGTGACCACCGCGGACGGCCCGCGTGGCCCGAAATACGAGTTCAAACTCGGTGCGATCCTGATGGCGAGAATTGCCGGCGTGCCCGTTATTCCGATCGGCTGCGCCGCTGATCGCGCCTGGTACCTCAATCGATGGGATAATTTCATGGTTCCGAAGCCCTTCGCCCGCATAGTGCTGGCGATCGGGGCGCCCTACCCGATCCCCTCTGACGCGCCTCTGGACGGTCTGGAACCGCACCGAGTTGCCGTTCAGGAAGCAGTCATGTCCCTTATGGCAGACTCTGAAAATGCTCTACACGGTCCTGAGGAGGCCTGAGTATGAGATTTGCACGACTAATTACAGCACTGATCGTGGCGGTTTTCGCAAGTCCGGTGTTAGCGGAAACAGCGCTCACACCGCACACGGCGCAGTACAAGGTCAAGATTTCGGTCGTTTCCGGGCAGCTCAATACAGAGCTTCGCAGGACGGCTGATGGCTATGTGGCCAATCACGTCATCAAGCCAACGGGCATGTCCAGGTTGATTACACGCGGGACGATGGATGTTACGTCTACCTTCTCCAGTGAGGCAGACGGCGTGAGGCCCATTCGGTTTCAATCGGTGGATACTATCCGGGATGATCCCGACGAGGACCTGACATTCGACTGGACGACCAATGAAGTCAGCGGCACGGTCGGTGAGGAAAACGTCTTATTGCAACTCGAGGGGATCGCTCACGATAGCGTATCGATTCAATACGAACTAATGCACGACTTGCTGAACGGCGAGCCAGACGAGCAGTACGTACTTTTTGACGTTGAAAAAATGCGTATCGCCAATGTATCGATTGGCGGCGAGAAAAAGATTAAGACCAAAGCCGGTACATTCACAGCGGTTGGTATACAGCATCAAAAAGAAGGTTCATCGCGAACAACAACTTTATGGTGTGCAAAAGAACTCGACTACTTACCGGTTGTTATCGAGCAGCATCGGAAAGGTAAACTGAAATTTCGCGCGACGCTCGTGAGCTACACGCCCGGCCAGGAATCTTAGCCAAGAATAATAGACAGCTGCATGACCAGCATCATCAAAGCAGTCACCAGTCCTGCGCCTAACAGACTGACACCCCAACGCATCAACGTAGCGCGATGTGCGATTCCGGCGAAAACCGGCATGGCAGGCAACACGGCCAGACAAGCCAATGGGTATACGACAACGGCGAGATGGGGGTAGCGAAATGCCCAGGTCTTGAGCTCGCGCCGCGAGGCCATCTCGACGACAAAATCGTCCATCGTTCCGAGCTCTGCTGTAGCGAGACGGCGTGCCTTTTTGCTATTTGCACCGGCATCGACCGCGGCGTCTACCAGGTCATCATAATGATCGCGTAACTCGTTGACTGTTCGGTGGGTGTGATACGGCGTGATTCCACTCTTCAACAAGCGCGTTGACAGAGCATTGAAATCCGGTTCACGCATTGGCACCCGACTCCAGAGCTGTTGCAACCCCTCCCTGAATACGGCTCCAGTCACCCCGGAGCTTTTCCAGGCGGTCACGCCCTTTTCTCGTGAGTGAATAATAAACGCGTGTGCGGCCACCGACTGCTTTGCGCCTGGATTTCAGCGCACCTTTACGTTCAAGACTGTGTAAAACCGGGTAGATGACACCTTCGCCCAGCGAAATCGCCTCTTTGGTCACTTGCTTGATCGAACGCACGAGTTCGTAGCCGTACATCTCCTGCTCATTCAGCAGTCTGAGTAACAGCAGCTCCGGTACGCCGCTCATGAATGGTGGGTTGCTTTGCGCCATCCCCCGAACATACCTTGAACTAAAAGGTATTTCAAGGGTTACTTTGTGGTTCTAGGTATGTATTATACCTCGTAGTTCAAGGCATATCGCAGAGCGGGAGAAAACGAGGAGAACAATGATGTTAGCCAGATACGCTTCCGCCGTTACGACCGGCACTTTTGTTACCTTCGGCCTGCTCTTTGTAATGCAGTTGCTGATTACGTTGCAGCCAGGCGCACAATCGGAACCGCGCCCCCACTACAACCTTACTCCTTTCAAGATTCGGACTGACACGCCACTTCAGTTACGCGATGAGATTCCGCCACGGGAAAAACTGACGAGCACCGTACTGCCTCCGGCGCGACCGCAATACAATGCGAATACCGGACCAATTGGTGTTCACCTCCCCATCCCGGCGCCCCCTGAAGGCGGCCAGGGAATTCCGGTTCGCGGCGCCTTTACCGACGGTCCACTGGTCGCACTGGTGAGGGTCGCTCCTGTTTATCCGAGCAGAGCAATTGCCAGAGAACTCGAAGGTTATGTTGTTGTTCAATTCGATGTAGCGCCCAACGGTCAGGTCACCAACGTCGTGGTTATCGAATCGTCCAGCAGCGTCTTCAACGCCGCTGCTGTTAAAGCAGCTGAACGATTCAAATTCAAGCCGCGTGTCGTCGATGGCGTTGCTCTGTCCACACGTGGCGTCCAAAACTTGTTCAGCTTCAGGTTGGACGACCTGTAGAACCCCAGGGCGGCGGCTCCGAGGACGGTCTTTCCTTCCCGCCAGGCCAGCTAAAGAGTCGCCGCCCTTTTTTCTCCCCTTATTGCCGGTCAAATACCTGCTGGCGGACAAAGCTGTCGGTCTCGCCCTTGCTGATTCGAACGTCCCTGATCAGCACCTTGCCTGCCTCCTCCAGATGCCAGGTCTCGTATAAAACCGTTGCTGAGTCGTCCAGTGTCTCGACGATAAACGACTGTCCGTCCCAGCCTGAAACGCGTGTCGCCTCGATCGGCCCTATCTTCACAATCCGGTTCTCACCGTATGTGTATTCCTCGACTACGGACCGGTCATAGCTGATAAACAGTCCGAAATAGGTTTGCGTGATTTTCAGGGACTCACCAAACTCAAGAAATACGCGGACTGATGCACCACCTAAACCTCCCCCCCGAGAGCTGCCGCCTGCGCTTTGTCCTTGTCTCTGCCCTTGTGCCCGTCCAGACCGTTGCGATCCCGCCGTCGGAATCCGAATTCCCTCGTCCTCACCAAGCGCCGGCTGCCGATTGGCTGAGGAGGCATCGCGAACAAGCCATTGACCACTCAGATCCACACCGACAGGCACACCAGCGTGTTTGGACACGAGTACCGGTTTCGAACCACAGCCAGACAGCGACACGACACCGAGAAGAATGGTGAAGGTCAAAATCTGTGAAAATCGTCTGAACATAGGTCAACCTGCAGCAAAGGAACACGTTGGTATAGTATCGCGGTATTAATGGAGAGTTTACACATGCGTACGATACAAAAGATTTTCGTGGTTTCCAGCCTGAGTCTGTTGCTGCCTTTTGTGGCATCGGCACAGTCGATTAGCGAAATTCGCGCTATGAGTCCGGAGGACCGACGTGCCTTTATGGAAAGCATGTCGGAGGAAGAACGGACCGCAAAGCGGGAACAATGGCGTAGCGAATTTGACGCATTGCCTGACGAAGAGAAAGAGGCGATTCGGAATCAGCGCGCTGCGCAACGTGATGGCCGAGACCGGAATCGCGATCGCGAGGCGATGCGGGAGCGCTGGGATTCTATGTCCGACGAAGAACGTGCGGTTGCCAAGGAACGTCGTCTTGCAAGAGATGAAGAACGGCGAGCACGTTGGGAGTCAATGAGCGATGAGGAGAAAGCGGCTGCGCGCGCACGACGTGGCGAACAACGGGGTGGTGGCGGTGGCGGTCACGGTGGCAAACAACGTCACGGCGATCGTCCCAGTACTGACCAGCCCGAAAGCTAAGATTTCACTGCAAGTACATTGGCCAGCGCTTTTTCAAAAGCGTTGGCCTTTTTGATTTCTACACGCTCAAGATTCAACCATGTCGCCAGCGATGACAATTCATTTGCAAGTGACTCTGCCGTTCTGGATTGATCCGCAGTCGATTCAAGATGGGCATGTTGAACTTTCAAAATCGACTCTTTGCGGTCGGCCTTCAGGTCCACACGTGCGGTAATCGCATCGCCCTGTCGAAATGGCAAAACATAGTAGCCCCAACGGCGTTTCGCTGCGGGCACGTAAATTTCGATTCGATACTCAAAATCAAATAGTCGTTGCGCTCTTGGTCGAAACCAGACCACAGGGTCGAAGGGTGACAGCAAGGACTGGCCATGAATGTTACGCGGCGACTTGGCACATGCGGCGAGATAAGCCGTATCGGACCAGCCATCGACACTCACTTCTAGCAAATCGCCCTCCTCAACCAACTCCTGGATCCGTGGTTCCGAATCACGAGCGCTCATGCGGTAGTAATCAGCAAGATCGTGTTTAGTCGCTATCCCGAGAGATACAGACGCTTTACGCAGTAGCTCACGTTCAGCATCTGACTGCTGCACGGTATTCGAGCGGTGGCTTGCATCTACAATACGCTCGGGAAGATCGTAAACGCGTTGAAAATTTTTCAATCGTCGCCGCACAGCAAGTTGCCCGGTACCAAAGTGGTACTCAAGCGCCGAGCGTGGAATTGACCTGTGCCAGTCGCCTGGCTTTCGTTTCGGCCCGGCAACCGCCGGCAAGTTGTTGGATGTGGTAGCACCTTCGCTCTTTACGACATCAAGTATGTCGTTAAGGTACGCGTTTCGATCCGGCATCTTGTTGAGCGGGCTATTTTTCCAGGGTTGGAACTCTCGCCGACGATGAGCAAGCAATGGCCAATCGCTGCTGGCAACGATCGAGGCCTCGTGCGCCCACTGCTCAATATGTTCTCCAGAGTCATAGAGGAAGCGCTCAAAGCGATTTCGATCGTACGGTCCAAGTCGCGACCAGATCATCAGAAAATGAGCGGGCAAAAGTACATTGACGAAATCGAGTTGCAGTACCGCGATGGTTGCCATCGCACGTCGAAAATGTCGTACGTCATTTGCAGCGGCAGGACGTTTGCGGTCAAAACCCTGTGCCGCAAGCGCAATTCTTCGCGCCTCAGCTGCGGTGATACGTACGCGTCGGCTCACGCTATGTCGGCGACCATTGTCATTGGTCACTCACGATCGCATCCGCCTCAATCTCCACGAGCATCCCATCGCCGATTAAGCGCGATACCTCAACCATGGAAGTTGCTGGCGTTATCTCCGCGAACGCCTCCTGATGCGCCTTCGCCATCTCTTCCCAGCGTGAGATGTCAGTGACGAACATCCGTGTGCGAACCACGTGTTCCAAACCAGCACCAGCTTCCTCAAGCGCCGCCGCAATTATCTCGATGCATCGCTTTGCTTGCAGATAAGGATCGTTCGGTCCGACCAACTGACCTTTCTCGTCAACCGGCGCACTGCCGGACACAGCGATATGGGGGCCGACTCGAACGGCTCGACAATAGCCAACCAACGGCTCCCACTTCGTTCCTGTTCGAACTAGTTTTTTCGTAGCCATAACGCGGATACCAGGATGTAAGTTGCAACAATAAAACCGACCGTCGGTGTCTTCTCGATGAGCATCGCATCCAGGCCGTAAACACCAACAGGGACTATTAAGAATAGCCTCACCAACTCGAAGCGAGCCGCGTACGGCCTGCCCTCATTCAACAAGCCCAGCGTGTACAAGTTTGCCCACAGCAGCAGGCAGGGAACGAGCACGACCTGAGCTCCATGCGTGGCGAACACTTCTGCGATTGCCAGGGCCGTTGCTACAACGACCACGAACTGTGCGATAACGTAGCGCCGCCTGATGTCAGATAACTGCGGGTCGTATTTCTGAAACGCGTCGAGATCGACAGGGGGTTTCGGGAATGCCGCCTCTACATCCGCAGGCCGCCAGCCTGTGCGACGAAACCAGACACCAATCTTGTCCTGCCAGCGGCGTGCCTTCCTGGCATCAAAAAACAGATAGTTGTAGACCTGAAAATTAGCCCAGAACGGATTCCAGTTGGCCAGCGGTTTACGTACGCCGAAAATTACGGGTTCGTCATCTGACTCCTCGGCAAAGGTGCCAAACATGCGGTCCCACAGAACAAAAATACCGCCATAGTTCTTGTCGATGTAACATTCGTTTTGTGCATGGTGTACGCGATGATTCGAGGGCGTCACAAATATTCGATCGAGAACACCCAGGCGATTTACAAAACGCGTATGCACCCAGAATTGATAAATGAGGTTCGCTGCGGCCACAGTAATCAGAACATCTGCAGGAATGCCAATCAGAAATAACGGAACGTAGAAAATCCAGCTGAAGAGAAAACTGCTGCTGGTTTGTCGCAGCGCCGTCGACAGGTTGTATTCCTCACTTTGGTGGTGCACCGCGTGTGCAGCCCAGAGAATGGAGATCTCATGTCCGAGACGATGATTCCAGTAATAACAAAAGTCCCACAGTACCGCCGCCAGAATCCACAGCAGCACTCCCTGTAACGAGGCATCGAACCAACTGCGCTGCCACTCAAACAACGCGAGTTGGCCGAGCACGAAGCCCCAGATAGTGTATTGCACCAGCTTGGTGAAGTAGCCGGTCGACTCACTCAGAATTCCGGCGCTGAGACTGTTGATCGCATCATTGCTGCGGTAGTATCCGGTCTCCTTAATTCGATCGACAGCCAGCTCCAGAAACAAGGCGGCCAGGAAAAAAGGAACAGCGAGTGCGATCAAATTCATGTGCGCATCTTAACCTGAACTCGGACCATAGATGATTAATACGACCGAACTTAAACTACTTAGACAAGCGCTCGAGAAACTCGAGGCTGGTTTTTCCGATCTGCCTGAATTCAGTCCCGGAATTGACGAACCAGAACTGGCAAGCGTCCTTGACGAGGTCGCCGAGCGCATGCAGGACAACTATCCGTATTTTCACCCGCAGTACGCCGGGCAAATGCTGAAACCGCCACACCCCGTCGCACGAATTGCATACGCGATGTCGCTGTGGATCAACCCAAATAATCATGCACTGGACGGTGGACGTGCGAGCTCGGCCATGGAAAAAGAATGCATCGTCGATCTCGGGGCAATGTTCGGCTGGGATAACCCACTTGGGCATCTGACCGGGGGTGGCACAATGGCCAACCTCGAAGCGCTCTGGGTCGCCGGGCGTTTACATCCTGGGAAGCGTGTTATTGGATCTAAGCAAGCGCACTATACGCACAGCCGCATTAGCGAAGTATTGGGGATTCCGTTTTCGTCCGTACCGGTGACTCACGACGGGCGCATGGACCTTGCGGCAATCGAAGCATTACTTCAGGAAGGAGATATCGGCACCGTCGTCGTAACGATGGGAAATACCGGGTTGGGCGCCGTGGATCCGCTTCATGAAATCTTGCAGCTTCGTGAACATTACGACTTTCGGATACATGCAGACGCGGCATACGGTGGTTATTTTGGGCTTGCCAGTTGCCTGGACAATCACACGAGCGAGGCCTACGCCAACTTGACCGACGTCGATTCGATTGTGATCGATCCACACAAACATGGCTTGCAACCGTACGGGTGTGGCTGTGTTCTTTTCAGGGACTCATCCGTTGGCAGATTCTATAAGCATGACTCACCGTTTACGTACTTCAGCTCGGCTGAATTACACCTCGGTGAGATAAGCCTCGAATGCTCTCGTCCCGGCGCTTCCGCCGTCGCCTTGTGGGCAACGCAACGCTTGCTACCGCTGGTCAAAGGCGGCGATTTTGCCGGTGAACTGGATAGTTGCCTGGCGGCCGCAAGAGACTTTCATGCTCGACTGGGCGCGAGCGAGAATTTCACGCCTCTGATGCCACCCGAACTCGATATCGTCGTTTATGCGGCCAATGCATCAACAACGACGTTAGCCAGCGAACGCGCCCGTGAAATATTCTTGAAGGCCGCCGACAAGAACTTGCATCTGGCACTGATCGAATTACCGGCGTCGCTGGCAAATTACTGGCTGCCTGATCTCATCGTCGACTCCGAGTCGATCACCTGCTTGCGATCCGTCTTGATGAAA
>RCNF010000552.1_pt1 | contig 19244 bp, 18 predicted proteins | sample 2041311 | NCBI WGS metagenome assembly RCNF01 (sample SAMN09708228, study PRJNA481090) | Marine sediment metagenome, whole genome shotgun sequencing project. | biome: marine sediment; feature: ocean; material: sediment; isolation source: Sewage treatment plant 2 marine sediment (STP2) ... | reverse complement strand
CCGCGCAGCGCCAGGGTGTGGTTGAGAAAGCTGTAGCCGGTCGAACCGTTGGGGAAGCTGTCGTACTGGGTGCAGTAGCCGACGAGGCGGAAGAGCTCTTCGGGTTGGTCCGGAGGAATTCCGAGAATGCTGATGGTCCCGCGAGTCGGTCTGAGCAGACCGCACAACAGGTGCATCAGCGTGCTTTTGCCCGATCCGTTGGGCCCGACGAGACCAGTGAGACCCGGCTGGATGTCAACGGTCACCCGGTTGACACCGAGAACCTCGCCGTAGAACTTCGAGACGTTGCTGATGGCGATGGTCGAGGCGCTCATCCGACCACCTCGTGGGCGCGCAGCTTGCGGTGGAGCATCCAGATGCTCAGTGCGCAGGTGGCGATGAGGGTGAGCCAGTTGAACGCAATGGGGAGATCACCGTGGGTCGGTCCGCCGAAGATGGACATCACCACGTTGACGATGGCCCGGGTGAGGTAGATCAGATCACCTATTGATGTGCCGGTGACCGCGTTGATCGCCTGGGCGAAGCCCGCCAGGATGAAGATGATCCCGAAGAGCGCACCCCGGGCTGCGGGCTTGAAGCGAACCCAGGCCGAGATGGCCAGGGTCAGCAGCGAAATCACCACGATCCAGGTGATATGCCCGACAACGTAAGCCATTCCGATCCGCCAGTTTTCGATGCCCCAGCTGTTGCCTTCGAGATAGGCCTGGAGAACAAAGATCAGCAGTCCTCCCATCCAGGTGATGGGGGACAGGAGAATAGCCAGAACCGCCATCTTGCCGAGGACATAATCACGCTGAGTGAGGGGGCGGCTGAGGTAGAGCGAGAGCGCATTGTTCGACAGGTCGGCCGCGATGAGACTCGGGGAAACGATCACCGCGATGAGGAACGCGGGCAGAGCCTGCCAGCCGAAGAGGAACTGGAAGAAGACCGCGGTGAGTCCACCCATGAACTCGGCGGTCAGTCCGACTTTCTCGAGGAGACTGACATTGTGGCTCAGATAGACGAGAAAAACACCAACGGTGGTGGGCAGCAGACACAAGACATAAAAGGCCGCGAAGATCCTCGACGAGAATGCCTCGGCGAGGGCGTATTTTGTGACCACCGCAGCGCGCCACTTCAGCGGGGTCAGCTTGCCGTCATAGCGACGCCAGATCCGCTCATAAACAGCCATGGTCAGTTGCCCTCCATGGCCCGCAGGAAGATGTCCTGGAGCGAGTCCCGTTTCAGATCGAGCCGGCGGATGCCGGCACCGGTTTGATCGGCTGCGATCCACAGTTCGCGGGTGGAAACATCAGCCGGCATGACCAATTTGAGCTTTCCGGGCTCGAGCGAGGCGATCTCGCATCCCAGGGCCGCCACGGCGCTGTCGAATTTGTCGTTGGGGGCCTCGAGATCGACTTCGACGAAATTCTTATTGGCCTGGCGATCGGCCTCGAGATCGCAGGAGTTCGCGATTTTCCCGTCTTTGAGGATGAGGACCTCGTCGCACACCGTCTCGACATCGCCGAGGAGGTGAGAGGACAGGATGACCCGGCTCGTTCCCCGATCGCGGATATCGCAGACAAGATCGATCATCCGTTTGCGGGCTGGGGGATCGAGCCCGTTGGTAGGCTCGTCGAGCATGAGAAGGCTGGGCCCGTGGACAAGGGCCTGGGCGAGCTTGACCATCTGTTTCATGCCGGTGGAGAAGGTCCCCACCTTGCGGTAGCGCGCTTCGCCGAGTCCGACATAGAACAGTGCTTCGTGGGAACGCTCGAGGGCGGCGTCGGGAGGCAGACCGCTGAGTTCGGCCATGAGCCGGACAAAGTGGACCGCGGTGATGTTGGCGATGTACGCGTCGGACTCGGGCATGTATCCGATCTCGGCGCGAATCTCCTTCGCCGATGATGCGAGCGTCCGACCGAAGACCCGAGCCCCTCCCGCGGTGGGCGGGTAGAAACCGAGCAGGGTCCGCAGGAGTGTGGTCTTTCCGGCTCCGTTGGGTCCGAGCAGGCCGATAGCGCGACCGGAGAACGAGGCTTCGAGCCCATCGAGGATCGTCCGACGACCGAGCTTGACGGTCAGACCGTCAAGCTCGAGGACGGGCGCGCCCTGGTCAACAGGTGTGTTCATTCGGCTGATGATAGCTCGTCTGAGCCGTCTTCGACGATCCCATCAAAATCCATCAGGCTCTGGAGCCCCAGAAGGGGAGCGAGACCGACCAGGCTCGGACCGGAACCCGCGATCAGAATCCGGTCCTCCATACCGTAGGCGCAGAACAGACCGGGAGCGGCGCTTTCCTTGAGCAGCGTCTCGTACTCGCCGAGCTGTGAGCCCATGGCTCCCTGGGGAAGGACGCCGATGATCGGTGAGAGATTCCGGTAGACCAGGGCCGAGCAGTCGGTGAATCCGTTGCTGGGCAGCAACTCGCGGAAGGCTGCGGAACTCGCGAGGCCCATCCCCGACCGTTGAACCGCAATGGCGTTTTCCACCGCCCAGCGACTCGAACCCGCGACCAAAAAGCCATCGGTCAGGGTGTAGGTGAAGGCGATGGGACTCGATGGATGGCGCAGGGTCGTGAGAGTTCGTCCATCCGCGGTTCGGACTTCGACCGAAATCGACTCGGCGCCGTTTTCGGCAAGTTCGGTGTTGGCCCGTTGAATGACCTCGCTGATGGCGTGTTCGATGGTGGCGGGTTCATAGATCTCGACAATCAGCTTCCAGGTCGGAAGGGGCAGGACCGGTCCGTCGACGGCAAAGGTGCCCTCACCACCGATGGCGATCGCGAGATCATCCCTGAGATCGATCCCGATCTCGCTTTCGAAGCTCTCCAGTTCGCTGAGCGCTTCGGGACCGACGGTGGAGACCATCCCGAGGAGTTCGTCAAAGAGCTCGACGCCGTCCTTTGCGGCTACGGCCGACACCAGATAGGCGTCATGGGAGACAAAGTCGAGGGTCGTCAGCGGCGCCGGCTCGGCGAGCCAGGCCGCGACGCCGCGACGGGGACCGTTGAAACGGATATCGGCGTCGATCTTCGAGCCGATCTCGTCGCGATGGCGCTCAAAGACCATGGTTGACGCGTCGAAGAGGCCGAGGCGCTCCATCATGGCGACATCCTCGGGGTTGGTGCTGCCGGTGGCCTCGACAAAGATGCTCTGCAGATCGAGACCGAAGAGCCATTCAACCCCCGACGCGTAGCGCTCGCCGAGTCGTTGGTGCAGTTCGGTGCCGACAAACGTGTCCTGGGCAGACCCATCAAGACGAGCGGCGACACCCTGGATCAGATCCGCAGTGCGGGCCGCGACCACGAGATCATCGGCCACCCAGATCAGCAATTCGGTTTCCTCGCCAATGGGTTCGTCGGGATCAGCCACCAGTTGGATAAACCGTGCGGCCTCGGGTTCGCTCGCCAGATGCTCCTCGAGGAGCAAGCGGAAGCCTCGGGGATCTTCGAGTTCGGCAAGGAACAGCGGGGCGCCCTCGCCGGCCAGACCGGACGCGCCGAGGATGACGACGACTTCATCGCCCACCGCATCGCCGAGGAACTGGAGTTGATCGAGACTCTCTTCGATCTGGGTGTCGATGTTCTTATCGACGATCTCGCGCTGCCACCAGTCCCGAAGCACATCGCTCTCGGCGAGACGGCTCGAAAAGACCTGTCGGGCGGCGCCGAGGCCCTCGGTGAGGTTCGGCATCGCAACATAGACGACGGTGTCGGCCGGGCCGAGATCGAGCAGGCGGGTGGATGTCCGGGGGGCGGCGATGTCCACCGCCTCGGCAACTTCGTACTGGAGCTGGGTGAGTTCGGCCAGGAGCCGACGGTGTTCCTCGGCGTTGACGCTCCAGGAGATCGTGTCTTCGATGGCCACGGTCTTGAGCCGCTCGTCGGTCGTGATCTGATCACCCGGCAGGAGCATCGACTCGGTGCCGCCCTGGCGCACCTCGACCTCACCCTCGATGACCGAAACCCGCGATCCCTTGAGACCGTGATTGACCGCGAAGATGGTCCCTTTGACGGCAACCTCGCACTCGTTGGTCGTGACGCCAAGGCGTCCGCGGCCCTGTTTGGCGGCGTGAACGATGATGTTGCCGTGGCCGAGCTCGATGGTCGTTCCGCGCCGGGAACCACGGAGGGCGAGCTCGGATCGGGGCGCCATCTCAATCATGGATCCATCGGCGAGACGGATAAAGGCACCGGTTTCCTTGGAGGTACGGATCCGCTGTTTCGCACGGATGGTGTCCCCCTCGGCCAGATCGACGGTCGCCTGGCCGGTCACGAGTTGGAGTGATCCGTCGATGGAGGCGATTTGAGCAGAGAGGTTCTTCTCGGCAAGGAGGTTGCCGCCGGTCATCCAGGCCATGGAACCGGCGCCGATCATGAATACAACCGCGGCAGCGATCTTGAGCCAGGTCGGCATCACGCGGTTCTGTCGGATCGGAGCACTGGGAACACTCACCTTGTCGCCGCCGCCGCGAAGCTCGAGTAATACGCGTCGGCAGGGGACGCACTCACGGGTGTGGTCGCCGACCAGGATGGCCTTGCCCTCGGGAAGTTCATCGGCGACCAACGCCGGCAGGAGAGCCTGAAAATCGGCGCATGAGCGCAGCGGAGTGTCCACCGAGAACTCGGTGTGGATCGCGTCCCAGACCCGATCGGTGGCTGCGGTGACGACATCGTCATCGAGCTCGGAGTTGAGGATCTCGCCCGCAACGCGGTCGAGGAAGTCGGCGTTTCTGGTGGAATCGGTCATTGGGTGCCTCCCATGTGAGGGGCCATTTCGGTCTTCAAACGTTCGCGGACCCGGTGAAGTGTGACCGCCACAGTGCCCTTCGAGGTGTCGAGGGCCTTGGCGATCTCCTGGTTGTCGAGTCCTTCGAAGTAGCGCAGGGTGAAGATCTCAGCCGATCTTCGGCTCAGACCCGTCACCGCCTGGCGGAGACGCTCATGAAGCTCTCGACCATGCTGGATCGTGTCGGGAAGAGGTGCCTTATCTCGGGTCACCGCTTCGGTGATCCCGTCGAAGGCGACACTCGTCTTGACTCTCTTGGATTGGACGATGTCGAGGGCGGCGTTGGTGGCCGCCCGTCTGAGATAGGGGAGGGCGCCACCGGAGAAATCGGGCGGCGTCGAACGACGGGCGAGACGGATAAAGACGGTCTGAAGCACGTCTTCGGCGTCCTCTGGGTTGCCTGTCACCCGGTAGGCCGACTGCATGACCGCCTTCGAGTGCTCCCGGTAGATCGGCTCGAGCCACTCGGTGGGATCGGGCCTCGAGTTTGCCATCACTGCATGCACGGGTTCCTCCGGTATTCGTTCATCAACCATTGAAACGCCCTTCTGTGCTCGGGATTAACAGGAATCAACCCACAATCTGTGATCTTCGGCCATTGTCCATGAGTATGACCCTCCATGTCACCCTGAACACGGCCACCCCGCGGGGCGGCGCCTACTCATGGAAGGAACAGCGGAAGACTCGACTCGACGATCTCAGTTCGAGGTCTTTTCGGCTAGAGAACAGAGTGGAACGAGAGATCCGTTGCCATCCGTTCCGAAATCAAAAACGAAACCCCACCAACAGGTCTGCACGTCGCCACGAAGTTGAATATCGATCCGGTATCGGACTCCACCCAGTCAAAGATCCGTGATCATCCGTGCTATCCGTGTCCCATTGAGATGGAATAGCGCACCCGGTCAACCACCGCACATTCGGGGATCAGACCCTCGTCGCCACAAAGAGACATCGCAACGGGGTGGAACACGGATGCGCACGGATCGGCACGGATTTTTCTTGAAGTTGGGATCGCTCTCTTCAGCGGCCGTTGACTTCGTAGGATCTTGATTGGATGCCTGTTGGGCTCTCATTGGATTTCGGAACGGATTCACACCGATGCGTGGCGCTCGCCCTTGTCAGCCGTGCCCGCACCGTGACATAGTTTCGCCTGCGATCCAGCGTTCCATCGGAGGCCAGATGACCGGACACATCATTGAGCTCGACGCCGACCACCCGGGGTTCTCGGACCTCGACTACCGCCGACGGCGTGACGAGATCGCTCTCATGGCTCCCCCTCTCAACTCCGGCGAACCACCCAAGATCGTCGACTACACCCCTACCGAGGGCGAAACCTGGGCCACGGTCTTCGACAAGCTCACCGCGCTCTATCCGACTCACGCCTGCCGCGAGTTCGTCGCCGTCATCGACGACATCGGTTATCGACGGGACGTCATGCCCCAGCTCGCCGATGTGAGTCTTTTCCTCACCGCCAGGACCGGGTTTTCGCTCCAACCGGTAGCCGGGCTTGTGTCGGCGCGAGAGTTCCTCGGCGCGCTCTCACGGCGCGTTTTCTGTGCAACCCAGTACATCCGCCACCACTCCGAACCTCTCTACACCCCCGAGCCCGACATCGTCCACGAACTCATGGGTCACGCCCCCATGCTCGCCATCCCCGAGTTCGCTGATCTGTCGCAGAAGATCGGCGAAGGATCCCTCAAGGCAGACGACGCCCAGGTCGATCAGTTGGCGACCCTCTACTGGTTCACCATCGAGTATGGTGTGCTGCTCCAGGAGGGTGAACTCAAGGCCTATGGCGCCGGGCTGCTGTCGAGCTTCGGCGAAGTCGAACACGCGCTCTCGGGGAAGGTCGAGATCAAGCCCTTCGATCCGTGGACCGCAAAGGACACGGCGTATCCCATCACGACCTATCAGCCGTTGCTTTGGAGCGTGAATTCGATCAGAGAGGCCTTCGACAGGATGACGGAGTTTGTTGAGAGCCTGTAGCGAGCGAAGTCCGCTACACGTTGAAGAACCCACCGATCTTGGCGGTTTCGAGAAACACCACCCCGTCTTCGACAACCAGGGGCAGCTCTCTCAGATGCGAACCCTCGCAGGGTCCCGAGACACAGAGGCCGTCGTCGGGACGATAGCGGGCGCCATGAGAGTTGCAGACGAGGTATCGTTTGCTCGGATCCCAGACATCGGCGGGCTCGCGATCGTCGAGCCGCATGGGAAGATGGCGACATTCGTTCTTGTACGCCTTGGCTCCGTCTCTGGTGCGCACGAGGATTCCCTGCTCGTCAAAGGGCCCTTCTTTGTAGTCGAAGATGATCCCCTGGGAGGGGATTTCGTCAAGATTCGCGATACGTTCCATGAAACGCGCCTCCTCGGGGCATCATACACTCGGATACCATGAGTCCGAATCCCACTCTTTCGGTGAGCCCCCCTGCAAGCCTCTCGGTCATCGTTCCGACCCTGAACGAGGAGCTGCGCCTCGGTGCGTTGCTGGCATCCGTCGGCTCAGGAAACGAGATTGAGGTTGTGGTTTCGGACGGCGGCAGCACCGACGCAACCTTGGAGATTGTGCGTTCCACCCGCCCCGATGTGATCGTGGTCAACTCATCGCCCGGTCGCGGTGGGCAACTCAATCGGGGAGCCGCGGCAGCGTCCGCCGAACGATTGCTCTTCGTCCATGCGGACTGCGTTCTCCCGGTTGGCTGGTTCGAGGCGGTGATGAGCGCCCTAGACGATGAGCGATGTGTGTTGGCGACCTTCGGGCTCAGCACCGAGTCGGTGGACGGCGGACGTCCCGGGGTCTGGGGTCGATTCTGGTTGTCGCTCTTCGACCTCCGGTCTCGGGGCTGGGGTCTTCCCTATGGCGACCAGGGTTACGCCCTGCGCCGCGAAGTCTTCGCTTCGCTGGGCGGTTTTCCCGATATCCCGTTGATGGAAGACTTTGCTTTGGCCCGCAACTGCCGGCGTCACGGCTCCATTCGGCGGCTGCCCCTGGTGATGCGGACCACCGCGCGGCGGTTCGAGCGAAACCTCATCCGGTCCCGCTTGGTCCTCGCCACCTTTCCGACGCTCTTTCGTCTCGGGGTCGCGCCCTCAACCCTGGCCAGGTGGTACGGAGTGGTGCGGTGAGCACGATCCTGGCGATCTTCGCAAGGGAACCGCTGCCGGGTCAGGCCAAGACCCGGCTCGCCCGGGGAACCGATGCCTCAACGGCGATCGCGGTCTACACAGCGTTGCTCGAACACACCATCGAGACCGCAAGGGCAACCGGGATCGAGGTCATGATCTCGCTTGCCGGGGAGCCGACGTCGGGTTGGGCGGCCGGGCTTGGGGTTCGGTTCGAAGTCCAGGGTAGGGGAGACCTCGGGACTCGAATGGCCGGGTGTTTTGATCGCCGGTTTTCCAAGGGACTCGATCGTGTGGTGATCATTGGATCGGACAACGCCCATCTGCAAACCGGTCACATCCGGTCCGCCTTTTCGGCCCTTGACGGCGATCCGGTCGTGCTCGGCCCCGCCGAGGATGGCGGCTACTGGCTGGTGGGGCAGCGAGCTCCGGGAGTCGATATGTTCACAGAAGTACCGTGGTCGAGTCCGATGACCCTCGCCACGACGAGAGAACGTCTGAGTGAACTCGGTATTCGATGGAGCGAAATCGAAACCCTCCCGGACATCGACACCGTGGAAGATCTGCGAAGCGCGATCAAAGACCCAAGGGTGCCGGAGCACCTCAAGAGAAGGCTCACGTCAGCCCTGAGCAACTCCAAACCCGTGATCCCCTGATCTGAAGAGTAAGCAAGATCGCCGCCCCCACAACAACGCTGCGATTGTTGTAGGAACATGCTTCCAACTTGCTCTTTCAGGTCTACCTGTTTCCTCATGGGACATCGTTCGAAACACGAAGGGCACTAAGAACCACAAGGCGGCCACAAAGACATCGCTCGATGGACCCGGACCCCTTCCTACCCAGAATCGATCAATTGGCGCTGCGCTGAGGTAGACCAAAACTTCGTGGTTTCTTTGTGGATCTTGGTGATCTTTGTGTTTCAAGAAGCGGCTTTGAAGAGTAGGAAGAAACTCTGGCCGATTCCGATTGTGGAGCGGGCTTCCAGCCTGCTCATGGTGCGATGGAACCCATCACCTCGAGGTGCCGCGAAGAACCTCCAAAAGACCCTGTATGTCATCGGGCGGCCCCACTTCAAAGCTCATGGGCTCCTCGGTTACCGGATGGACAAAGCCCAGACACATGGCGTGCAAGGCCTGGCGAGGGAACTTGTGGCAGAAGGCCGCCGCCTGCGGATCGGGGATACTGCGCCACTGTCGGCCGGCGTAGAGTGAGTCGCCCACAAGCGCATGTCCGATGTGGGCCATGTGAACCCGAATCTGGTGGGTCCTGCCGGTGATCAACCGACAGTGGACCAGCGATGCCTGCGGCCATCGTTCGACGACGGTGAAAAGCGTCCGCGCCGGGCGGCCGTCTTTCACCACCGCCATCCGCTGCCGGTGCTGCGGGTGGCGATCGATGGGAGCATCGACAACCCCTTCATCATCGGCGATTTCGCCAAAGCACACCGCGAGATAGGTCTTGTCGATTTTGCGCCAACGAAATGCCAGGCTCAGAGCCTGATGCGCCCGATCGTTCTTGGCCACCACCATCAGACCGGTGGTGTCCTTGTCGAGACGGTGGACGATGCCCGGGCGGGCGACACCGCCGATTCCCGAGAGATCCTTGCAGTGGTGGAGAAGGGCGTTGACGAGGGTCCCTGATGGATTTCCGGCGGCCGGGTGGATCACGAGATCCGCAGGCTTGTTGATCACCAGAAGGTCGCGGTCCTCGAATACGATCTCGAGGGGAATCTCCTCGGCAACCATATCGAGGGTCTCCGGCTCGGGCTCGTCGACCGTGAGTCGGTCGCCCGGGGAGACGATGGTGGCCGGTTTTGCCGGATGATCGTTGCAGGTGACCCTGCCGCTATCAATGAGACGCCTGGTGTGGGATCTGGACCAGCTCTCGTTGAGCGCGGCAAGACAACGATCGAGACGAATCCCGGCGAGCTCGTCGGGCACGGTGAACCGATGGAGCAGGCTCACCGGCGCTGACGCCGCCCGATCCACCAGTGCACGGCGATTCCGCTGGCGACGAGCGCCGCCGAGATGAGCTGGCTCGTGGAAACCAGCCCACCGAAGTAAAGCCCTCTGATTTCATCGCCGCGGGTGAACTCGAGGAGGGAACGACCGATCCCGTAGAGGATCAGGTAGGTGGCGAAGACTCGACCCGGGGCCAACTTTTTCTGATACAACCAGCCCAGGATCAAAAAAACTGTGAAGTTGAAGGCTGCGGCATAGGCTGGGAAAGGGTGGACCGCCACGTGGAGTGGCGTGCCGACGTTGGCTGCGGCAGCGGGGTCGGTGTAGGTGATGGCCCAGGGAAGATCGCATGCACGGCCCCAGCAACAGCCCGCGAGAAGACAACCCAGTCGCCCGATCGCCTGCCCTAGGGCGAGGGACGGGGCGAGGACATCAAAGGTCGGGAGTGCCTTGAGGTTGTAACGCCGGAGCATGATTGCCGCCGCGATGATGGCCGCGATGAAGCCGCCGAGAAAGACCCCGCCGGCCTGGGCGAGACCGATGAGCTGCGAGGGATCACCGAGATAGCGTTTCCACTCGACGATGACAAGGAGGATCTTCGCGCCCAGGAGGGCCCAGATCACCAACCAGAGTCCGAAGTCGACGACCTTTGTGCCGTCCATCCCGGCGCCTTCGGCCCGGACCCGAGCCGACCACAACGCCATCAGAACCGCAGTGGCGAGGAGAACACCGTAGGCGGGCAGCGCGAAGAAGCCCAGGTCAATCAGGATCGGGTGCATCGTCGGTTCTTTCGGGTCTGAAGAGTTCGGTGAGAATGAGTATGACCGCACCAACCGAGATGGCGCTGTCGGCTATGTTGAAGTCCGGCCAGGACCAGGTGCGGTCCCCGAACCGAATCCAGACGTGGATGAAGTCGAGGACCCATCCATAGAGGACTCGGTCCACGAGGTTGCCGACCGCACCACCTAGGATGAGGCCGAAGGCGATCCCGGAGAGAACCCGTTGCCGCCCGTGGCGCACCACCATCCACGCGATGATCACCACCGCCGTTAGGATCACGAGATGGAGTAGGACTCGGGTCAGCGGCCCGCCATCGGCGAAGAGGCTGAAAGCGATCCCGGGATTGCGAACGTGAGTGATGGTGAACCCGGGAAAAACGTGGTGCCAGCTCCCGTTGTCGAGATTGTCGATCACCGCCATCTTGGTGAGCCGGTCGGCCACCACGATGACGAGAGCGGTCAGCCAGGGGATCCAGCTTCGCATCAAGACACCTGGTTTTCGGTCAATGCGTTCGGTGTTCTCACGTCTTTTCTCCGGCGCAGAGCCTACGTGGCACAACAGCGGAGGTCAACTGCCGAGAATCGCCCGGACCCTGCTGACCACTTCATCGGTGGAGAAGGGTTTGGTGATGTAACCGGCCGCGCCGATCTCGTGCCCCCTGAGCACATCCGAAGCGAATCCGCGAGCGGTGAGGAGAATGATGGGCAGTTGTTCGGTGTTTGTGTTGCGTCGCAGACGGGCGGCAAGGTCGAACCCGTTCGTCGGCGTGGCAAGCCCGACATCGAGGAGCATGAGATCGATCTCCTGGCCCTCGAGCACAGTCTCCGCCGCCTCCGCTGACGGCGCCTCGAAGGTTGCAAAACCCGCGCGCTCGAGTTTGAAGCAGAGAATCCGACGAATATAGGCCTCGTCGTCGACGATGAGAACCCGCCCATCCATGTATCGAGTCTACCTCCACGAAAATCTGCGGGCAAGGGCAAGTGGTGTGATCGAGATCGCGTCAGGTCGGCGGTCGCACCCACCGACCCGGAAGGAAGAGCTCACCGACCAGCAACGCCAGATGGAGAAAGCCGAAGGCGCTGACGACGCCGCGAACCGCGGGATTGTCGAGAAAGGCCATCATTTGAGGCGAGAGCAGCAGGATAAAACGCGACCACCCATCCGACCAGGGCAGCAGCATGAGCAGCAGGCCGACATTGGTCAGATATGAGGCATAGATCACCATCAGGAGCATGCGAAGGGCGGACACCTTGATGATCATACCCTGCCCGTGACCCGGATCCGCACCCCGGCAACCGAGAGAAGAGTAGAATTCGGAGGTGGATCCGCAGAACACACCCGCGCAGATTCTCTGGGGCTCGCCGCTTCCTCCGATACGGTCAGGGGTTTCGGACTACGCTATGGACATCCTTCCAATCCTCGCGAGCTCGGCGTCGGTTCGGGTTCTGAGCCCGCCGGACTGGTCCCCGCCGGCCGATTGGCCGGAGCGACTCGATCTCGTGGCGACCCAGGCCGATGGACTCCCTGGCGAGATCGCCGTGATCCATCTGGGAAACAATCCCCACCACCTTTGGCTGCTCAGCCGCCTGCGGCGCAAAGACCCCACCGTTGTCGTGCTCCACGACGCCGTACTCCATCATCTTCTGGTGGCATCAACCGTCGCCCTCGGAGATCAAGCGGAGTACTCCAGGGCGTTGGAAGTCGCGCACGGCGGCGCTGGGACGGCGCTCGCGGCTGCGAGGGCGGTGGGCGTTCAGGGGCATCTCGATCCGTTTCTCTTTCCCGCTCGAAGGGTTTTTCTTGATTCGGTGGACGGAATCCTCGTTCATTCGGAATGGGCAGAGAAGCTGGTTCGCCGGGAATTGCCGGGAATCGCCGTGGGCCGTATCGGTCTGACGGTTGCCGATCCTCAGACGACGGATCGGGAAGGCGCCCGGGCGGTCCTTGGGCTGCGACCCGAAGATGTGGTCCTCATGCACCTCGGCTTTCTGACCCCTGAAAAGGGCCTCATCGAGATCCTCACCGGAGTCGCCGCAGCCTCGAGGTCCGGCGTCGCGATACGCCTCGTCGTGGTCGGAGAGGGGCAGGGGTTGGAGCCGCTCCGCCGGGCGGCGGTCAACGCCGGCGTGGAAGAGGCTCTTGTCTTCAGCGGATGGGTCGAGGCCGCGGATCTGCCCGGCCTCCCGGCCGCTGCCGATCTCGGTGTCGTCTATCGCACGCCGTCGGCCGGTGAGACCTCCGCCGCAGCCCTCCGTTTTCTCGCATGCGGTGTTCCCGTGGCCGTGGGTGGAGTTCGTCAGTTCCTCGAGTTACCCGAACCGGTCGCTCCTCGACTGACCCCCGGACCGTCGGCCGCCGCTGATCTGGCGAGACTGTTGGCCGTGGTGGGCGAGGAAGGCTGGAGTCAAAGGGGAGTCGCGGCCCGTGAGTTTTATGAGACTTCCCACCGACCCGAGCACACAGCTGCCGAGATGCTCGAGTTCCTCGGAACGCTCCACATTTCCTAGGGCAGCGGTCACCGAGGCAACGTCATCTCGCTCTTGGTTTTTCTCAGGGCTCCAAAAGGCTCAATTGCTCACTTCTGCGGCGCCGCCTTGACCGTGGACGCATTTGCGGCGAGCAACTCCGCGGCGCGGGCAGCTCTGGCCACCGAGAGATTCTCGACAATGTCGATGTTGGATCGGTCGATCTCTTCAGCACCTTCGAGATAGGTCACGGATTCGGCATACCGCTCCTGGTTGTAGAGCGCTGCCGCGAAGATGTTGAGGACTCCGGGTTCGTTGGCTCGAGCCTCGGCGACCGGGCGGAGAATTTCCTCCGCGGCAGCGTAGCTCGATTTTTGCAGCATCAGCAGTCCTCGGATGATCTCGGTGTCCAGATTCTCGGCAATACCAGCCTCGGAGAGAACCCGTTCGCTCTCGGCGTTCTTGCCGTTGAGCGCGAGAGCCAGAGCCAGGGCGCGCTCGACATCGTCCGGCCCGAACCCGCTCGCGACGGCGGTCCGGAGGTGCTCGAGGGCTTCCTCGTTTCGACCGATGGCTAGGAGAGCCTGTCCGAGACGCGCCTCGAGCTGCGGGTCATCGTGGAGAAGATTCGCGGCAGACTCGAGAGCCTTGTAGGCCGACTCGGCGGCACCGATGACGAGGAGCAGTTCGCCTCTGGCCAGTTGCACCTCGGGCAACAGCGGGTTTTCCTCGATGGCGCGATCGAGATGGGAGAGAGCACGGTCGCGGTTTCCGAGACGGGCCTCGAGCAGACCGAGCGCCGCCCATCCGCGATCGGAATGGGGAGAACGGTCGGTGATCTGACGAAAGACATCACGCGCCGCGGAGAGTTCCGACTCGGCAATGTAGACCTCACCGAGCCGAAGCTGGAGACCGACGTTGTCGGGCTGCATGCCAAGCGCGGATTTGAGAGCGAATTCGGCCTCATCCCAGTTACCCCCACGCTGGGCCGCTTCGGCCATGAGTTCGAGGGCTGCGACGTTGTTCGGCTGACGGGCGACCGCCTGCCGAAGCAACTCGAGGCTGGTTCCGCTGTCGCCCTCTTCGAGGAGGCGGTTGGCGCGGAGAATCAGATCCGGTATCGACATCCGATCTCCGTAGGTTCCCGGGGTGAAGTCGCCACCATAGGTGCGCAGCAGATCGTCGGCTTCCTGTTCGAGCCCGAGATCCCTGAGAATCTCCGCCCGCAGCGGAATGAGCCGCCCATCCTCGGGATAGCTGTCGAGCAGCCGATCGACATCGGCCAATGCGCCTTCGAGATCCTCCCGCTCCAGCATTCGAGCTTCAACGGCGGCGATGGTGACCTCGAGATCGGGGGGCGGGGTGGACGGATCGCCGGAAATCCCGCGCATCCGCGCCTGGTCGAAAAGGTCGATGAACTCCTGGGTGTAGTAGTCCGGCAACAGCGTCAGATTCGGGTCTTCGACCAACGCGGCCCTGAGATGAGTCTGAACCTCGGACTCGCGGCCGAGGGCGAACAGTGTCCACGCAATATTGATGTGGAGTCGCGCCCGGTGGCCGGAATCATCGGTCTCCTGCAGACCCTGTCGGTAGAGTTCTACCGCTTTTGAAAATGATCCCTGGCGAAAGGCCTGAATCGCGGCCTCCTCGCTCGGGGTCGTCGAGTTCTCCTGAGCCAAGGTGGGCAAGGAAGCTCCCACACAGGCGAAAAGGCAAAAAATGAGCACAGCTTTCCTGATCATCGGACAACTCTACCTGTGATGTGTGCTTTGCTGCAAGCCGGAGGAAGAATCGTGATTCGCCGCCGGGCCCTCAGACCCCTCCTGGAGCAACGGTCATCCTGAATTCCGCCGGCGCCTGCGGAATCTCGACGTTTCGCCGGAAGGTCTTGTCCGACCCCGGCCACCGCACGACCAATTCGTGCTTACCGGCAGAGACCTTTTTGCGAATGAGCGGCAGCGGCCCGATCTTGTCGCCGTCGATGAAGACCTCACCTCCCGGCAACCGAATGGCCGGGTCCCCCATGACGGTCAACCACCCGAGATCCAGGTTGAGGGCGACGGTTCCGGTCGAGGTGGTGATCTCCCGGGTGATGATCCGGGCGGGAAAATCGGGTACCGAAATGATGAATGTGTGGGTGCCCGGCGGCAGCGCCACCTGGCCGCCGCTGGTCTTTTTGCCGCCGCCGAACGGCTGGCCGTCGATCTCCACCGAAGCCGGTGGATCAACGTGGAGACGAATCGTGACAGGCGCCGGTGTCGGGGTCGCTTCCGGAACCGGGGTTTCGGTCGGAGCGAGAGTTGGAGTCGAGGTCAGAGTCGGTGTCGGGGTTGGCGTCGCGGTCGGAGTCGGAGTCGGTGTCGGAATCCACGGTGGTCCCTCGGCTCCGAAGACGAGGTTCTGAACGTCCTTCGAAAGATAGAGCGCAGCGCCAGACCCGATTACCAGTAACAGGAGCAGGAGAAAGATCACAAAGACCGGGCTCCGACGTTCGGACTCCTCCTCTTCGATCTCGGGGAGCCGGCTCAATTCGGTGACGCCGCTACCGGTCGGCACCTTCTCGGTGGCCTCGTCTTCGATTCCCCTGGCGGAAAGATCTCGCGTCGGTGGCTCTTCACCGCCGGCGGCCGGAACCATGCGGGAAACCGCCACCCGAAGAACGCCCGTTGTGATCTCGACCATGGACTCGCCATCGCTGCCGACGGCGCCTGGAACCGACCGCAACGCGTCGAGGACCTCCCGGACCGTCTGATAGCGATCCTCCGGATTCTTGGCCATGCACTTGAGAACGACCCGCTGCAGTTCCTCGGAGACATCCTCCGAGATATCCGTCGGCTCGGTCGGATCGTCATTGAGGATCTGATAGAGGACATTGGAGAGCGAGGCGCCCTCGAAAGGACGTCGGCCGGTCACAAGTTCGTAGGCCACGACGCCGAACGAAAAAATATCCGTACGCGGGTCGACTGATCCACCCTGAATCTGCTCGGGAGCGAGGTATCCCGCAGTCCCCAGCGCGATCCCGGTCTGGGTCAGCTTGGAACCGCCCTCGAGGGACTTGGCGATCCCGAAGTCCATGATCTTGACGGTGCCGTCCTCGAGCACTCTGATATTCGACGGTTTGATGTCCCGATGGATGATCCCGCGATTGTGGGCGAAATCGAGTCCTTCGCAGACCTGGAGGAGAATCGACACAGCGGTCCGGGTATCCTTGACCACCCCGGCGTGAACCAGTGGGTCGAGGTCGTAACCGGAGAGAAACTCCTGGACGATATATGGGATGTCGTTTTCGACACCGAAGTCGAAGACCAGGGTGATGTTCCGGTGAACGAGATTACCGACGAATTGGGCTTCCTGGTGGAATCGTTGACGCACCTCTTCATCTGGAGAGGCGCACATCTTGATCGCGACGGGACGTTTGATGAAGGGATCCCAAGCCTTGTAGATGATCCCGAATCCACCGGCCGCTATCTGGGCCGAAACCTCATATTTGCCGATCCGTTTCGGGGTCTCCATTGCCTCACTCTAGCTGGTTTTGACGCCGGCGACAATCGGTGGGCTTCCCCGGTCGAAACACCGAGGTCATGTCACACGTGGGTGAGATGAAAACTCAGCTCTTCGAGGTGAACACCAAGGTCCACGGTCTTGACCAGGCCGCCCTCATCTCCTCGGACCCTGATCGGGGCAAAGTTGAGGATCGCCTTGAGCCCGGCCTCGGCCATCTGATCGCTCACCGCCTGAGCCGCCGACGCCGGTGTGGTGATCACACCGATCTCAACCTGCCTCTGAGTCACGATTTCGCCCAGTCGGGCCGCGTCTTCGACAAGAAGGCCGTCGGGGGTCGGGTCACCGATCCGACTCGGGTCGGAATCAAGGATCCCGACCACCAGGAAGTTGCCACCGGAAAACCCGGAGTAGTGGCACAACGCCGTTCCGAGGTTTCCAGCGCCGACGATGACCAACCGCCGTTCCCGATCGAGACCCAGAATCTCGATCACGTACTGCCGCAGTTCACGGACGTTGTAACCGACGCCGCGCACACCGAACTCGCCGAAGTAGGCGAGGTCTTTTCTGATCTGTGCAGAATTGAGGTTGAATCGATCGGCCAACGCCTGGCTCGAAATGGTGTCGATCCCGAGTTCCAGGAGACGGTCCATGCACCTGAGGTAAATCGAAAGGCGTGCCACGGTGAGATCGGAGATTGCTGAATTGTCGATGTGTCGTTTATAGGCGGTCATGTCTTCCTCGGGTCCCAGTTCTGGTTGCAGTTTGATTGTGCAGGCCATGTGTGCAATTTCACAAGCTCGATTCTAGCCCCAAAATCGAGACGGTGCAACCGAATCTCCCCATTGCGGCCTCGCGCCTCTGCTATCCTCCGCTGCATCACATTGCGGCCTGCCGCCGTTGGAGAGTCCATGCGCCACGAGGTCATCCTCATCCTGGATTTCGGTTCCCAATACACCCAGCTCATCGCTCGACGTCTGCGTGAACTCGGGGTCAAAACCATGATCGAACGTGGCGACATCCCCGCCGAGGAGATCCGCGGCCTCGATCCCATCGCCATCGTCCTCTCCGGCGGCCCGGCGAGCGTCTTCGAAGACGGGGCACTTCAGATCGACCGGGACATATTCTTCCTCGGGGTTCCGGTACTCGGAATCTGCTACGGGATGCAGCTCATGGCTCGCGACCTCGGCGGCTGCGTCGAGTCGTCGGATCACCGCGAGTACGGCCTCGCCGAGCTTGAGGTCACCACCAACGCCTCAATCCTCGAGGGCACCCCGGTTTCGCAGACCGTCTGGATGAGCCACGGCGATCACGTCACCCGGGTCCCTGATGGTTTCGAGGTCCTTGCCTGCACCAGCAATTCTCCCATCGCCGCCATGGTCAACCCCGAACGCCGGTTGGTCGCGCTCCAGTTCCACCCCGAAGTCCGCCACACCCCAAACGGTACCGTCATGCTCGAGCAGTTCATCAAGCTCGCCGGCGCCCGTCGCGATTGGGACCCGGTGGCCATCCGGAACGAACTCGTCGACCAACTCCGCGAGTCTTTGCCCAAGGGCCGCGTAATCTGTGGTGTTTCGGGCGGCGTCGACTCCTCGGTGACCACCGTTCTGCTCCGCGAGGCGATCGGCGACCGGGTGGTGCCGATCTTTGTCGACACCGGTCTCCTGCGAAAAGACGAGGGCGACATGGTCATGCAGAGTTTTGCCGAATTCGGCATCGAACTCGACCGGGTCGACGCGAGCGAACGGTTCTTCGGCGCCCTGGCAGGGGTCACCGATCCGGAGGAGAAACGCCGGATCATCGGTCGCGAGTTCATCGAGGTCTTCGAAGCCGAGGCGCAGCGGTTCCCGGACGCAGCCTACCTCGCCCAGGGCACGCTCTACCCGGATGTGATTGAATCTTCGGGGATCCGCGGCACAGCGGCGGTGATCAAAACTCACCACAACGTCGGCGGGCTTCCCGAGCGTCTAGGCCTCGATCTCGTGGAGCCTCTTCGCGATCTGTTCAAAGACGAGGTCCGCAGGGTGGGCGAGGAGCTCGGTCTGCCGCGCGATTTTGTCTGGCGTCATCCTTTCCCGGGACCGGGTCTCGCGGTGCGGATCCTGGGAGAGATCACCCCAGAGGGGGTCCTTACGCTGCAGGAGGCCGACGCCATCGTCATCGATGAGATCCGCGCCGCTGGTCTCTACGACGAGATCTCTCAGGCGCTGTGCGTTCTGCTTCCCGTTCGGTCGGTTGGCGTCATGGGCGACGCCCGGACATACGAGCAGGTTCTCGCCATCCGCGCCGTGACCACCACCGACTTCATGACGGCGGATTGGTACCGGTTCCCGCCCGAGACCCTCGACCGGATCGCCCGAAGGGTCGTCAATGAGGTCGGAGGGATCAACCGGGTCGTCTACGATGTGACGTCTAAACCCCCGGGGACGATTGAGTGGGAGTGACCCGAACAAATTATGAGTTATGAATTATGAATTATGAATTTCATCGCAGGGTTCCGGCCGGTCTTGACGATGAACTCCACTATGAATGGTGAATCTTGAATCCGCATTGCTAGGAGCGTGTAGGGAATAGAATAGGCGGCGCCTTTCGGGTGTCGTTTGGCCCGATTTTCGGCGTATTCTTGGCCCATACCACCAGTATGA
>RCNF010000551.1_pt1 | contig 19253 bp, 14 predicted proteins | sample 2041311 | NCBI WGS metagenome assembly RCNF01 (sample SAMN09708228, study PRJNA481090) | Marine sediment metagenome, whole genome shotgun sequencing project. | biome: marine sediment; feature: ocean; material: sediment; isolation source: Sewage treatment plant 2 marine sediment (STP2) ... | reverse complement strand
GAGGGCTACCTATATCGCCGAGCTTTATGTATCCGAGGCTCCCGCCGTATTTAGCGCTGGGGTCCTCCGAGAAATCCTCGGCAGCCTTTTCGAAAGTCATCCCGCCCTCTATCTTTGATTCTACAGCCTGAATCCTTTCAAGGGAAGCATTGCTGTTTTCCTCTGACACTGCGGGCATGACCCTGATCTGCGCGAGCTTCATCGTTGGCGGACGCTTCGGGAATTCGTCTAAATGCTCCCTGTAATATGCTCTCAGCTCGGCATCCGTTACGGTAACGCCCTTGAAGACCTCGCCGCGAAGGAGCTGCTCGACGAGATAGCGCGCCCTGATCTTTTCCTTCCACTGGGTCCTGAGCTGCTGAAAAGTCAGGCCAGCCTTCTCGAGCTCTCGCTCGAACGCCTCGTCCCCGCCGGCACCCCGGCGGCTTTCCTCGATCGCCCTTGAAAGTTCGTCCTCGACCGCTTCTTCAGGGACCTCTATCCCTGTTTTATCGGCGTGTATGGCCAGGAGCTCGTCGGCTATGAGCTGATCGAGGATCTGCTGGCGCAGCTGGGCCTCCTGGTCGGCAGGCAGGTCCGAGAGCTTGTTCTGGAAGAGGTACTGCCGGTATTCCATCTCCATCTCGCTGAGCAGGATCGCCCGGTCCTCGACCACGGCGACTACGCGGTCGATGACCTCCCCCTGCTGCTGCGCGGCGAGCACGGAGGGAACGAGAAGTGCGGCGGTCAGAATTGCCGCCGTTATCATTGTTTTCATCATGGTCCTTCCGTTTTCATCGTGTCGGCCGCGAGCGTGTCGGCCACCGCGGTGTCCGCGGGCTCCTCTTCTCCAGCGTATCCGCTGCTGAGATATTCCACTTCGGCATTTTCATAAAGCCTGTCTAACAGCTCGTGGTATGCGGCGTTTCTCTTCGCCATTACGAGCTCATTCATTATTCTCTCGCGCACTTCGTTGAGCTCGACCTTGACCTGCGCCTCTCGCGTGCCGATGAGCTTTATTATATGGTAGCCGAACTCGGACTGGACTATACCGCTGACCTGGCCCGGCTGCAGCTCGAATATCACCGTCTCGAAGGCGGGGATCATGTTCCCCTTCGTCAGGTAGCCGAGGTCGCCGCCGCGCCGTGCGACGGGATCGACCGAGTGATGGTTAGCGACCCAGGTGAAGCTCCTCTTTTTGAGAATCTCCAGGATCTCCTCCGCTTCCTCGTGCGTGTTGACCATTATGTGGCTGACCCTGTACTCGTGGATATACTGATTCCTGTGATCCTCGAAATAGGCCTCGATCTCCTCCTCGGAGACCTCGATCCTCTCGCGCAGCTCAAGGAAGATGAGATGGTCGGCCAGAAACTCCCTCTCGAATCTTTCGAGCCTCGCCCTCACCCTCGGATCGTTGTGCAGGCCCCTCCTGACAGCTTCGTCGTAGAGCAGTTCCATCTCGACCCACTGGCGCACCCAGTCCGCTTTTTCCGCTGCTGAATAGGGCATCCTCTCGCCGGCGGGAAGGAGGATCTCGAGGTGGCTCTCGGTGAGCACCACGTCTCCGACCCGGACGATCGCGTCGGAAGGAAGGCCGGAGTCATCACGCGCGTCCTCGCCCCCGCACCCCACAGCCAGCAGGAGCGGGATAAGCGCGGCGAAGAGAAGCGTGCGAATGTTCATATCGATGATCCGGGCCCCTTCGATCAGAGCCTGGTCCTCTTGAGTTCAGCCTTGCCGAGTACTGATTCATTTATCTCGATGATGTAATCCTCGCGCCATTTCTCGAGCTTCTCGTAAAGGTGCTCTTCATATTTGAGCTCGAGGAGAGTCTTCTTGATCGTTCCCTGCGCCTCCTCGAATGTCGGCACTCTCTCGTTCTCGACTTCCTCAACCCTTATAACGGCCCAGCCCCTCGAGGTCTGGAACGGATCCGATATCGCGCCGGTACCGTCGAGCAGGAATCCGACCTCGTCGTACTCTTTCATCGCTCCGTTGACATGAAGCCCCGTACGGCCGAGGTTCTCCTTGGAAGACTCGTCGGTGGAGAACTTCCTCGTCAGCATCGCGAAGTTCATCCCCTCTTCCGCCATCTTGTGCACGTCGGCGGCTGCCTTCGGATCGGCCACCAGGATGACCGAGAAATCCCTCAGCTCGAGCTTGAGAAGCAGCTCGAGGTTCTCGGCGTAGTAAGTCTGCTCGTCACGTGTCGTCACCGTGACTTCGTCCTTTATCTGATCGTCGTACAGTTTCTGTACGAGGAAAAGCTCTTTCTTGTTCTCGAGGTTCTTTTTGACCTCGGGGATCTCGAGGACCTTCGCCTCCTGCTCGGCGTAGACGGGAAGGACCTTGTCGAAGACGAGCTTGTGTATAGTCTGGATGATGTGCTCGCGGCCGTACTGCCTTCTCGGCCTTTCGGGGAGCGCGAGCCTGTAGTAGATCTCCTCGAAATCACGGAGTGTGTAGCTGCCGTCGTCGTACTGGCATATCAGCTTGTCCATGAACTGCTCGGGCAGGTTCAGCCTGGGGGCGTTCTCCCTGTTGACCTTGTACGACATGATGTCCTCGTACGGAATGTCTTCAGGCAGCGCGTCGTAGGCTATGTTGACCGCGTCGGTGAAGAACTGCAGGCCGATCTCGACCTCGATGCGGGCCTTGAGCGCCTCCATCCCCTGCTTCTCCCTGATCGCCTTTACTCTCTTGGCGGCCCATTCCTCGTCGTACATCGGTTCGACCTTGCGTTTCCTGTGCAGCTTGATTATCGCCCAGCCGGTCGTTGTCTTCAGGGCATTCGAGATGTCCCCCGCCTCCATGTCGAAGAGCTCCTCCTCGACCCACCAGTGGATCCTGCCGACCGGGTTCGCGCCGACGTATCCGCCATGCTCCGCGCCCGCGCCAAGGGAGTAGGTCTTTGCGAGCTCGGCGAAATCCTCGCCTTCAAGCGCCCTTTCCCTGATCTCGAGGACCTCGTCCTCATTGGCCGTGACGATCTGGCTCAGCGTATATTCGTAGTGCATCTCGTTCCAATAGGCGGCGACATCCTCTTCGGTGATAACGACGGTTCTGGCCACTTCCTGGTCCATCAGCTGTGCGATCAGGAACGGTCCCTTGTACTGGGGCCAGAAGTCTACGAACCACTTCTCCTTGTCGTAACCCATCGCCAGGGCCTTCAGCGCCATGACTTCCTTGTTGATCATATGATTGAGGAGTACTTTCTTTCCATCGAGGTCGTCCGTCTCGGGGAGATATTTCTGGTCGATCGTCTCCGAGACCCCCTCGAAATCGGCTACCGTGATCACCCTCGTATCGACCTTGGCTATAACCTTCGTGCTGTTGTCTTTCTCTCCACAGCCCGTGATCATGGCCAGGATAACTACCGCAAATACCAGAAATGTCCTTCTCAAAGCTTTCTCCTTCCGGAACGTTGTTTCATCTTCTCGTTTTTCAGGGCGTTTCCGCCCATGGTACGTATCAGTTAAACTATTCTATTTATCAAATAATTCCAATAAATTCAACATGCTTTCGAGGTCCGAGGCCCCCGGCTGGGAGGACCAGAGGTCGTCATCGGGGTATTTTTCGTTCCCCGGAGGAGATATGGTCATCGAAAAGCCCTTTTCCATGTGGAACGTGAGCCTTCCCTCGAATTTTTTCGCGATCTCGGCGATAAGTTTGCGCGACGGGGTGTTCTGCGGCGTAAATGACACTTTGACAGTGCCTTTCGCGTCCGTCTCCATGCTTTCGAGACCGGCCGCCGCCGCTCTGGCCCTGAATTCGACGAGCTTGAGCATGTTTTCGCCCGGCGGCGGGGGCGCGCCGAACCGGTCGAGGAGCTCGCTTCGCATCGCGGTGACTTCCTCGAGGCCGCGCAGCCGGCTGAGCCGTCGATAAATATCCATCCGCTCCTCGGAATCGGTCACATAGCTGTCGGGAAGGTATGCGGGGACCGGAACGGATATCCTCGCCTCCTGCTCCTCCTCCACCGTTTCGCCCCGCCTGCGGGATACCTCGTCCTTGATCATCCTCGAGTAGAGGTCGAGCCCGACAGCGCTGATCTGGCCCGACTGTTGATGCCCGAGGAAGTTTCCGGCCCCCCGGAGCTCGAGGTCCCTCATCGCTATCCGGTAACCGGCGCCGAGGTAGTCGAACTCGGTGATCGCCTGCAGCCTTCTGATCGCGGTCGAGGTCAGTCCGCCACCCTTCGGGATGAGCAGGTAGGCGTACGCCTTCCTGTCTGAGCGCCCAACGCGGCCGCGGAGCTGGTATAGCTGCGCGAGACCGAAACGGTCCGAACGGTTGATTATGATCGTGTTGACATTGGGGAAGTCGAGTCCCGCCTCGATGATCATAGTGGTGAGAAGGACGTCGAATTTCTTCTCGACGAAATCGATCATGATCTTCTCGAGATTTCGCTCATTCATCTGCCCGTGGGCATGGGCGATCTTGACTCGGTCCGGCAGGAGCCTCCGGAGGTATCCCTCCATCACCTCTATCGACTGGACCCGGTTGTGGACAAAGAAGACCTGCCCGCCACGGCCGATCTCGCGCATCACCGCTTCGCGGATACTCTCGTCATCGAAGGGGAGGATCTCGGTATGTATCGGCAGCCTGTTGCGCGGTGGCGTGTCTATCACCGAAATGTCCCTTATCCCCGAGATCGCCATCGATAGGGTCCTCGGAATCGGTGTGGCCGTCATGCTCAGCACATCGACCGTCTTTTTCATCTTCTTGAGCCGTTCCTTCTGAGCCACCCCGAACCTGTGTTCCTCGTCTACGACGACGAGCCCGAGGTCGGGGAACTCGATATCTTTCGAGAGGAGGCGGTGCGTCCCGATCAGGATGTCGATCTCCCCGAGAGCCACACGCTCGACGACCTTCTTCCTCCCCGCGGCTGGAACGAACCTGCTCAGCATCCCGATGTTCAAGGGAAATCCGGCGAGCCGGTCGCGAAATGTGTTGTAGTGCTGCAGAGCCAGCACAGTCGTCGGAACGAGTATCGCCGCCTGCTTCCCGGCGACGACCGCCTTGAAAGCGGCACGGACTGCCACCTCGGTCTTGCCGAACCCGACATCGCCGCAGAGGAGCCTGTCCATCGGCCTCATGCTCTCCATGTCGGCCTTGACCTCGGCAGAGGCCTGCAGCTGGTGCGGCGTCTCCTCCCACGGAAAGGAGGCCTCCATCTCTTTCTGCCACGGCTTGTCCGGACCGAAGGCGTACCCGTCTGTCATCTGTCGGGCGGCATATATGTCGATAAGGTCCTGAGCGATCAGTCCGGCGCTCTTGCGCGCCTTCTCCCTCGTCCTGTTCCAGACATTGCTGCCGAGCCTGGCCAGCGGGGGCTGCGCCCCTTCGGCGGCGTTATATTTCTCGACCATCCTCAGCTGGGAGACGGGGATGAAGAGCCTGTCGTCCCCTTCGTACCTGATATCGAGGACCTCGGTCCTGCTCGCCTCTATCTCAAGGACGCGCATGCCCATGTACCTTCCGATACCGTGACTGACATGGACGACGAAATCGCCCGGCTTGAAATGCGACGGGTCATAGACGAGCGATCTGCTTCTCGCGCGGGGCGAGCGCCACGGCCTGTGGAAGCGGCCGAAGACCTCCTCCTCGCTGAGGAAGACCATTCCTGTGTCGTACCACTTGAATCCGCTCGAGATCTCCCCGATCGGGAAATCTATCTCGACTGCGACATCGGAGAAGATATCCTCGGCCCTCTCCCTCTGTATCTCGTTCGCGCAGAAGAGGAAGACCCTTCTGCCGCTGTCGAGTTCCCTGCGTACATCCAATATGAGTCCCTTGATGTTCCTTCTGTAGTCGCCGACCGCCGAGGTCGAGAACCGCACATCGTCCCCGCCGGTGAGCGCCGTAAAGTCGAGCCTGCCGCATGACTCCAGCACGGCGTCCCATTCAGGTCCGCCCGCATAGACGAGCTCGGGTCCCGGGTAGATGTTCTCCTCGCTGGACCTTTCGTAGCGACGCGCTATCTCCTCCCTGAACTCCTCCGTCAGGTTCCCGATCTCCTCACAGTCATAGTTCACTATCAGCGGGGGCGCGTCCCAGTAATCGGTCACCGGCACGACATCGTGGACGACAGCGGCGTAATGTTCCATCCCGAAGAAATGTATCCCGTTCGCGAGCCGCTGGGCGGGGAGCATCATCTTCGTGCGCTCCTCCTCGGCGAACCCGGCGCTCTCCTTTTCAAGGAAGTCGGCCAGCCTCGAGATCCCCTCTTCATCGGGAGCGAGATGATGAAGCGGATGTATTCTTATCGAATCGGCCGTCTCTGTCGAACGCTGCGTCTCGACATCAAAGGTGCGCATCGATGTGATCTCGTCTCCATCGAACTCCATCCTCACCGGATCGGGCGAGGCGACCTCGAAGAGATCGAGGATCCCGCCCCTCAGGGCGAACTGTCCCTTCTCTTCGACGATGCCGTGTCTCTCGTAGCCGAGATGGACGAGTATCTCGGCGAGTTCGTAAGGGTCCTTCTCGTCCCCGGCGCGCAGGTCGGCCAGGAGCGAGAGGAAGAAAGATGGGGCGAAGACCTTCTTCAGGAGCGATCTCGGTGTACAGACGAATATGTCGCATCTCTTCTCGGCCAGCGCGGCCAGGGCCGACATCTGCATCCCCGTGAGGTTCCTGTCCGGATCGTGATAGTCGTAAGGCAGTATCTCGTCTTCCGGGCAGAAGACGACGCGGCCGGCTCCGAAATGATCGAGGTCCGCCGCGATATCTCTCGCCCTTACCGGGTCGGAAGCCACCACGATCACTCCCCGGCCGAGATACGGCACAAGTGTCGCAAGCACGAGAGAACGCGAGCTCCCTGTCAGCCCCCCGGCCCGGGCAGAGACACCCCGTCCGGCGAGCCTCCTGGAGAGATCGACAAATGGCGGCAGTTCGGAGATCCTCTCTCTGAGTGCATCCCACATCAGCCCTGCTCACCTCCGCTCCCTGGACGCTGCGCCACGGCGAGCTCGGCGACGAGAAGAAGCGCCGCCGCTATTATCAGCAGGTCGGCGATCTCTCTTCCTTCCCTCGCCTCCCTTACCGCGTCCGATATCCCCGCATCCGCGCCTGCGGCGGCCCAGCTGGTGAGCCCGAGTGAATCGGCCGCTTCATCGGCGGACATGTAATCGAGTGATGACTCGAGCCGACAGTCCGGATTGATCGCCGCCTGCCACTCTCCGCCGTCGCATCCCGCGGTCAGATATCCCTGCACGTCGCCGGCCGGAACCGCGACCCTTCCCGGGCCCGTCCTGGCGGGATCGAGATACTCCTCGCCTCCGGGCAGGATTATGACGCAGCCGCCTTCCCCGGCAAGGGGGACCTGAACAGTCGACCCGATCAACCCTCCCTCTCTTCCCGGTGAGACAGAAAGGGGAACGAGCGCCATCTGCTGAACGAGAGGAAGGAAGTACGGAGAGAGGACGAGGTCGCCGCTCTCGGGAACGGGGGAGAATGCGATGAATATGATCTCACCTTCGCCGGCTCCCTCGATCCAGAGAAAGGGGGTCCCGCCCGAGAACGAGAGCTCCGCTCTTCCCGCGGGAATGCCCGTGACTTGCGCGGCGACGGCGAACCTCAGGTCCGCGATCGCGTCGAGATCGGCCTCGCTGAATACCGAGAGGAGCGGGCTCCCCCCGGGGGGCCGTTCGAGCTCTATGAATCCTTCCCCTGTTTCACGCGCATCTATCGACGGGCCGTGCGAACTGAGCCGTTCGGCGAAATTTTCCATGCCGGGGGATATGAAAACGAGGAGCCTTCCCCCTTCCTCCGCGTAGCGCCTTAGAAGTCCGGGGTCCCCGGTACGCGGCCTTCCTCCCGGGCCTGTGACGACGACGTCCGATGCGGAGAGGTCCGCTGTAGTGTAGTTGTTCCATCCCCTGGATTCGAGTTCGATATCTCCGTCCGCCCCCTCGGGGACGAGTGCCTGGCCGAGGAAGAACCCGCCCTCTCCCGATATCATCAGGACGGGCGTCTTTTCCCTGACGAGCAGGGTGAAGAGCCTCCTGTCATCGGCGGGGAGCATGTCCTCCCTGCAGCTGACGCTTCCCCTGATCCAGCCGGAGCGGCCGGCATCGAATTCGAATGTATGTTCCGCGCCGCCTCCCGGCGGGAGTTCTATTTCTAACTCCATGATCCGGCGGCCGTCGAGTTCGACGCGCAGCGGAAATCCCGCCGGGCGGTCGGGTGACGTGTTGCGCACCATGACCCTCATCGTCGCCGCTTCGCCCCTGTGCACGGCCGACCCGGGCAGGATGACATTTTCTACCGCCACGTTCGGGCCCGAGGCCGGTGTGACCGGCACGAGGAAGACCCTCGTCTTTGCCGGTATCCCGATATCGCTCGCCCCCGCGAGACCGGTCCTCTGAAAATCGGATATGATGAACAGTTCCCTCGCCGTCCTCCTGCTCTTTTCAAGCAGGGCCGTCCCGTGACCCGCCGCGGCCCTGAGGTCCGTCCCTTTCAGCGAAGGTTCCTCGCCTGCCAGCGCACCCGCGGCCGCGGACCGGCCGGGACGTTCGGCCGTGAATATCTCTTCTGTCCCCTCGTCAAAGAGCACTATCGTCAGTTCGTCGTCATCCTCCAGCCCGCCCGCTATGTCGAGGGCCGCCGCGGCCGCGGCACCGAAGGCGGTCCCTTCATTACCACGCACACCCATGCTGTAGCTGCGGTCGATCATCACGACAACAGATTTCGGTTCCTTCCCGGGGAAGAGGGATGCCGTCCTGCCTGTGATGACCGGCCTGGCAAATGCGAGCGCGATCGCGGCGATCGCCAGGGTCCGGAGCGCGAGGAGGATCAGCCTGCGCAGGTTGATCCTCCTCATGCTCTTGCGGTCCGACCTCTCGAGAAAACGCAGCGAGCTGAACGGGACCTCCCGCGCGCGCCTGCGGCTGAGCAGGTGTATCAGCAGCGGAAGCGCCGAAGCTGCCAGAGCGAAAAGGAATGCGGGATTGATAAAATTCATCGGGTCAGCCCATCCTGCCTCTCTTGCCGAGGTAGCTCACCAGGGCCTCGTCGAACGGAGTCGAAGTGGTGATGAGATTGTAGTCGATAGCGTTCTCGACACACCGCCTCTCGAGATACGAGGTCCAGTCGCCGACATTCTTCCGGTATTCCTTCCGGACGAACCACGGCTGCGCGCGAAGCTTCTCCCCCGACTCCCTGTCGACGAAGGTCACCTCGCCCCCGTAATCGAGGGAGAGTTCGAGTGGGTCGAGCAGGTGAAAGACGACGAGCTCATGCCCCCGGTGCCTGAAATGCTTCAGGCCGCTGATGACTTCCTCCGGCTCATCGATCAGATCGCTGACAAGGACGACGAGCCCGCGCCGGTGGATACGCTCGGCCATATCATGAAGCGCCCGGCTGATGCCGGTCCGTCCTCCCGGCGTAACGTTTTCGAGTACCTGGAGAAGACGGAAGAGGTGCCTCCTCGCCGACCTGTGCGGAATGATCTCGCCGAGACGGTCGTCGAAGAGGGCCAGACCGGCGGCGTCACGCTGCTTGATCATGAGGTACGAGAGAGCAGCACAGAGCATCGCCCCGTAGCGGAGCTTCGTCACCCCCCCGCCGGAGAAATCCATCGACGCGCTCCGGTCGAGCAGCATCGTGCCCCTCAGGTTCGTCTCGTCCTCGAATATCTTGAGATAATAGCGGTCCGTTTTGGCGTAGATCTTCCAGTCGATGTTCTTCGCCGACTCACCCGCGTTGTACTGCCTGTACTCGGCGAACTCGACCGAAAATCCGTGGTACGGCGACCTGTGAAGACCGGCTATGAACCCCTCGACTATCAGTCTCGCGCGAAGCTCCATATTCGCGAGGCGGCTGACTGTCTCGGGGCGCAGGAATTCACCCTCGTTCTTTTTTTCCGGGGACATAGTTGATGTCTTTCCCCGCGCCGGGTCACGGCACGACGGTATCGAGCAGTCTCCTCACCAGTTCGTCAGTGGTGACCCCGTCAGCCTCGGCATGGAAGTTGGTCACGAGCCTGTGCCTGAGAACGGGATAGGCAACGGCCCGCACATCCTCGATGTCGGGAGTCGTCCTGCCCTGCATCACTGCTCTGGACTTCGCTCCGAGGACGAGGTACTGGCCCGCCCTGGGACCGGCGCCCCAGGACAGGTACTCCCCGACTCCCTCGAAATCGCTATCGCGGCTCGCTCTCGCCAGCCGCACCGCGTAGGCAAGGACATTCTCCGAGACGGGGACCTTCCTTACCAGTCCCTGTATCTCCACGATCTCATCCCCCGAGAGGACCTGGTTCACGGTGGCGCTTTCCACCGACGTCGTCGTATCGACGATCTTCAGTTCCTCGCTCTCGTCGGGATAGTCGACCAGGATATTGAACATGAATCTGTCGAGCTGAGCCTCCGGCAAGGGATACGTCCCCTCGAGCTCGATAGGGTTCTGCGTCGCCAGCACGAAGAAGGGCGCCTCGAGCGCATGCGTCTCTCCGCCGACGGTGACGTTCTTCTCCTGCATCGCCTGGAGCAGAGCGGCCTGCGTCTTGGGCGGCGTCCTGTTGATCTCGTCGGCGAGCACGATGTTCGCGAAGACCGGTCCCTTGAGGAACCGGAAAACGCGGTGACTTGAAGCGGCGTCCTCCTCGAGGACCTCGGTTCCCATGATATCGCTCGGCATCAGATCGGGAGTGAACTGTATCCTCGAGAACTTCAGCCCGAGACAGGATGCGACCGTCGATATCATCAGTGTCTTCGCCAGTCCCGGCACCCCCACGAGGAGGCAGTGCCCCCCGGCAAAGAGCGCGGAGAGGAGCTCATCGAGTACACGCTCCTGGCCGATGATGACCTTCCCGGTTTCCGCGCGAAGACTTGAGTATGCCTTTTCGAACCTTTCGAGCAGCTGCCCGTCATCTATATTGCTCATAGCCGAATCAATCCCTGTCCTTGAGATGTTTGTCGAGGAAGAGCCTTATCGCCCCGTATCCCTCGATCTGGTTTTCCTTCTTCATGAACCCGTGCCCCTCGTCGTCGAATACGAGATACTCTACATCGACGCCGTTCTTCCTCGCCGCCTCGACTATCTCATCCGACTCGACCTTCAGGACCCTCGGGTCGTTCGCGCCCTGCAGGACCATCAGCGGCCTGACTATATTGTCCGCGTGGAAGAGGGGTGAGATCCTGGTGAGATATTCGCGGTCGGTTCCGGGATCGCCGAGTTCCTTGTACAACGCTTTCCTGTAGTTCTCCCACCAGGAAGGTATGCTCTCCAGCGTACGGACCCAGTTCGATATCCCGAAGATATCGACACCCGCGGTGAACTCCTCGGGGGTGAATGTCAGTGCCGCCAGGGTGATGTAGCCGCCGTAGCTTCCACCGGCTATCGCGATCCTGTCGGGATCGATATGCCCGGTCGCGGCCAGCCAGTTCTTCCCCTCGATGCAGTCTCTCAGGTCGTCCTCTCCGTGCCTCATGTCGTCGAGGCCGTAGAACCTCTTGCCGTATCCGTGGCTGCCCCTGTTGTTGACGGCCAGCACTGCATATCCCTTGTTGACGAGATACTGCACGAAAGAGCTGTAGCCGACACGTGCCTGCCCGCCCGGCCCTCCGTGTACCCACACTACCCCGGGCACCTTCGCGTCCGGCCCCGCACAGCACGGCCTGTAATAGATCGCCGGTATCTCAAGCCCGTCGAAAGATTCGTACCTTACGACCTTGGCGACGACGAGGTCCTCCGCGTCGATCTCCGGGTTAAGCGCATCGGTCAGCCTGCTGTAGCTTCCCGTTTCAAAATCGTAGATGTAAAGATTGTTCGGTGAGCGCGATCCGTTCACGTAGAACCGCATCAGCTTCTCGCTTCTCGAGATCCCCACCGATGAGATGACGCCGTCGGGGAGTTCGGGCAGCTCGACCTGAGCGTTCTTCTCCGTGTCGAAGATCCTGATCTCTGTGCGCGCGTCGTTGTTTATCGCGGTCACCCTGTAGCGGCTGCTGTATGAGAAGTATGCGTAGCTGATATCCCAGTCGGCCGTTTCCACCGTCTCGCTGCTCCCGGTGGAGATGTCATACCTGCACAGGTACGTGAACTCCGCCCCTTCGTCGGTGAGGTAGTATAGATATCGCGAGTCGTTGCTGAAATGCATGGGCTGGAAGTTGACGTCGTCGTCATGAGGAGTGATGTGCTTCACTTCTCCCGATTCCCGATCGTAGAGATACATATCCGAATCATGTGTCGTGTTCGTCTTCGACATAGCGATGAACCGCAGGTCGTCCGACATCCAGCCGAAGTTGTAGCCGGCGTCATTGAGATAGATCATCTTGGCCGAGAGGGTCTTGATGTCCATCAGGTAGACATCCATGTATTTCGCGTCCCGCTTGTTCGAACCGAAGAGGAAAGCATCCATCTCATGCGTCCAGCCATAGAAGACGGCGCGCGCGCCGGAGTACGGCGTCAGGTCGGTCGCCGTCCCGTCGGTGTCATAGAGAAAGATGTGGTAGAGCTCGTTCCCTTCGTGGTCGGCGAGGCAGAGGAACCTGTCGTCTTTCGGAAAATATGAAAGGGCGAAGACGGAGTTGTCCTCCGAATATGTAAGCTGATCCATCCCGCCGCCGGAGACCGGGATCGTATAGGCGTTCCTTATCCCCGTCCCGTCCGTGGTGATGAGCAGCCTGGTCTCGTCATGAGAGAAAGATCCTCCCGAAACCGAGAGGGTGTTCATGAACTGTTCGATGGTGTACTGCTTCGGCCCTTCCGTGGAACACCCCGATATGACTAGCAGAGCGACCAGAAAGAGACCCAGGGCGGTGCTTCTCATCTTTCCTCCTTTAGGCGGCATGAGCCGCCCGCGATAGTTGGCTCCGCCCGGACGGTGCCAGATCATTCAAGCGTACTCTATCAATGGTCAATATTACTTTATACGGTAAAAACGATATATGTTCCATAGTTTTTCAGCCTTTGCGGGTCTCCCGCCCCGGCGGGCGGGCAGCAGGGCCGTCCAGAAAGACACACTACCCACCCCGTCCTGCCACAATGGCAGTTGTTGCCCTGACATTCCGGAATTTCTGGCACTCTTTTGTCATACCCAGTGACCGGGATACCGAAACATTCCTCCATTTGCATGAGGTATAAATGCTGTAACCCCTTGATATATTGCTTTTTGCCGTGTGGCAGGCAGTTATGGCACACAAGATGCGTATTACCAGGACAGCAAACGGAACTGATTCTTTGTTCAGAAAAGCAAACAGGAGGTATTGAGATGAGGCTGGTAAGATACAGGCCGGGCGCGGAACACCCCGTACAGCACGACCACTTCGAGAAGATGTTCGACGATTTCGTCGGAGTGAACCGCAGGAAGATGGATCTCCAGAATTTCGACTGGACCCCGAGGGTCAATGTCGAGGAGCTCGAGGACAGGTTCGAGATCACCGCGGAACTCCCCGGCATGAAGAAGGAAGATATCGATATCGAGATCCAGGACGATGTCCTGACGCTCAAGGGCGAGAGAAAGGTCGAAAAGGAAGAGAAGGAGACGAGCTATCACGTCTGCGAGAGAAGCTACGGCACTTTCCAGCGAGCCTTCACCCTTCCCGACAACGTCAGGGGCGACGGTATCGAAGCGGAATACAAGGACGGCATCCTGAGGCTCGCCCTTCCCAAGGTCGAACCGCAGAAGCCGAAAGAGATCAAGGTCGAAGTAAAGTAACCGCGGGCCACTGATCACAGCGAAAAAGGGGGCGCCTCGTGCGCCCCCTTTTCTTATATATGTCTCCGCCGTTCCGGGCGGATATTCCCCGTCCGGGTTCATATGAAACGGCGTCTATTTTCCGGCGGCCCAGTTCTTACTTGTTCCAGGCTCCGGTCTTTTCCTTCTCGTCCTTCTTGACTTCAGGCTTGGGGGGAGTGGAAGCCATCGGCTTTCCATCCGGACTCATCCTGCACGAACCCTCGAAGAACACGCCTTCGTCGATGACGAGCCTTCTCGTCTTGATGTCTCCCTCGAGACGCGACCCGGCCTGCAGCTCGATCTTCTCTTTAGCATCGATATTGCCGTTGACCGTTCCGCCGACGACCGCGTTCGAGACCTTGATATCGGCCTTAACCGTTCCGCCCTTGCCTATCACCAGTGTTCCGCCGGGGCAGTTGACATTCCCCTCGAAATCTCCATCGATCCTCAGGGTACCGTCCTGGACGTCTATCGTCCCGTTAACCTTGCATCCCTTGCCGATGATCGAATTCATCTTTCCCTCGTCAGCCATGCTTTCACCTTCTTTCCCGAACATTGCGAGCCCCTTCTTCGCTGTCTTTCTCATTGCAATCCGCTTTCATTTCAACAGGTATTTCAACGGATCCACATTAACGTTGTCCTGCATTACCTCGAAGTGCAGGTGCGGCGCCGTGCTTTTCCCGGTGTTGCCGGAATAAGCGATCGTCTGCCCCCTGCCGACTCTTTCGCCATTCATTACTACCAGTCTGTCGTTATGCCCGTAAAGGGTTTTTATGCCGTAGCCGTGATCCATAAGCACATAGTACCCGTACGTGTCGTCCCACCCGGCCTCCGTGATATACCCGGAAGCCGCTGATCTGACAGGAGTTCCTCTTTCTACTCCGATATCGATACCAGGGTGGTATCCGGCGTCGCCCGTCCCGCCCGCCACATTGTATGACTTCGTAATATATCCGCGCACCGGCCAGAAGCTGGGAATCGAGCGCAGCATCTGTTCCTTGCTGCTCTGTACCTCCCTGTCGGTCGGCTCTTCGTTTTCCTGTGTCCTGAGCATCGCGAGGCTGTCCTCTTCCGCGATATCGATGCCCAGCATCTGCCTCACCTTCAGGTCCATCGCGTTGAGCTCGGAGAGGTTCCGTAGCACTTCGCCGATCTGTTCGTTCCGATTCGTCAGCTCCTCGACCTGTCCCGCGAGAAGAACGGACTCTCTCGCCTTCAGCAGAAGCCGGCCATAGGTGGCGATGAAGATGATCATCGCTATAAGGCCGATGCCTACGAATGTGACAAGCACGTAGAAGAGCCGGTAAGGGATCTTGTAGTTCCGCGTCTTCTGCGGATCATGCGGAACGACTATAACGGTGAAAATATCCTTTTCCATCCCCGTCCACGGACAAGGAGCCCGGCGCCCCTACATCTCCGTATCCACCCCCATCTTCTCCAGTATACCCTCGAGTTCCTCTGTCGAATAATATTCTACCGTTATGACGCCGCCCCTGCGTCTCGGTGTGATCTTCACCCTCGTACCGAATCTTATCTCGGCCCGTTCCTCGACAGCGGCGAGCTCTGGGTCGGCCTGACGGCGCTTCTTTTTACGTTCCTTCTTTGCCGGGGCCGCCTCTTCGATATCGCGGACCGTGAATCCCTGCGAGACCACCCGCTCGGCCCATTCGACCTGGCCGGCCTCACCTTCGATGGAGAGTATCGCCCTCGCGTGCCCGGCGGTCAGCTTTCCCTGCTCGAGGAGCTCGATCACCCGCGCGGGGAGCTTGAGAAGCCTGAGCGTATTGGCTACAGTGCTCCTGTCCTTGCCGAGCATCCCGGCGACATCCTTTACGGAAATGCCGAACTCGTCCCTCAGCGCGGCGTAACCGCGGGCTTCCTCGACCGGCGTCAGATCCTCACGCTGGAGGTTTTCCAGCATGGCGAACTTCAGTGAATCGTCGTCGTCTATATCCCTGACTATGGCGGGGATCGTCTGCCTTCCGGCCAGCTTCGACGCGCGGAACCTCCGCTCGCCTACGACGAGCTGATACTTCCCGCCCGCTCTCCGGACGACTACGGGCTGAAGCACTCCGTGTTTCTTTATCGAATCGGCGAGTTCGCCGAGATGTTCATCGTTGAAATTTTCGCGCGGCTGGTTGGGGTTCGCCTCTATATCCTCGAGATCGAGTTCCTTGATCCTCTCGGTCTCGGAAACGCTTTCCTTCAGGTCGGCGGAAAGCAGGGCCCCGAGTCCTCTTCCCAGAACTTCCTTCTTCATATCAGGCACCTCCCCCGGCTACCGCTTCCTTGCGCGGTCGCCCTCGCCTGGGCCGCTTTTCTTCGTGATGCCCGTTCTGCTTCTCGATCACTTCGAGTGCGAGCTTGAGGTAGCTCTTCGATCCCTTGCTCTGGACGTCGTAGAGTATCACCGGTTTTCCGAAACTGGGACACTCGCTGAGCCTGACGTTTCGCGGTATTATGTTGTCATAGACCTTGTCGCCGAAGTACGAGATCGCCTCGTCGGCGACCTGGCTGGCCAGCCGTAGTCTCTTGTCGAACATCGTCAGCAGGACCCCCTCTATCCTGAGGTCCGGATTGAGATGCTTCTGCACCATCCTGATCGTACCGAGAAGCTGGCTGAGCCCTTCGAGAGCGTAATATTCACATTGTATCGGTATGAGGATCGAGTCCGCGGCTGTCAGGGTGTTGAGCGTTATCAGGCCGAGACTCGGCGGGCAATCGATGATGATGAAGTCATAGTCGTCCGTCAGGCCGGAGAGCGCCGTTTTGAGTTTATGCTCCCTTGCTATCTGCGAGACCAGCTCTATCTCGGCGCCGCTGAGTTTCGGGTGGGAGGGAAGCAGGTCGATCAGGCCGGCATTACGGATTATATCCTTCGCCTGGGCCTCTCCGATGAGGACCTCGTAGATCGTCGCCTCATCCTCGGCGAGTCTGACACCGAGACCGCTGCTCGCGTTCGCCTGCGGATCCGCATCAACAAGGAGGACCTTCTTCTCAGCCACACCGAGGCTGGCACTGAGGTTGACCGCAGTCGTCGTCTTCCCGACTCCGCCCTTCTGGTTCGCGATCGCAATTATCTTTCCCATTCCGCTTACGTCCCGTCTTTGTCAGTCTGTCTTGAGCGGCTCTTCCGTGAGCCAGCCTGAATAGTCGACTACTCCGTTTGAGCCTTCCCTGATTATCTGGGCCTGGATCTCCGGAGCCGTATCTGCTCCCCAGTAGTTCCCCGTCATGTCCACTGCGCTTGCGTTCGCGTATGTATTGATGAATCTCACTGTCCTGATGTCCGTCATGGTTGGCCCGTTCAGGAAGAGGGCGCAGTTCTGTACGACCGGGCTCGCGGTTCCCGCCAGCACGAATCCGTTCTGCGTGTTGTTCGCGACGACGCAGCTGAGAATATCTGCGTCTACCGGGAAAGGACCGCTGCCCTCATACATGGAGAACCCGTAATTACCATTGTATCTAATTGATGAGCCTGTGAGCCTCAATGTTCCATTCGCGACATACACGCCGCCCCCGTTATCCCAGATCCGCGAATCCGACAGATTAACAACAGCACCTGATTTCACGGTCAGACCATCGGCGGACGACTGGTCAACAATAATGTTATCTCCCGTAAACACAGCCTCATCCTCGACAGTTAATCCGTCAGCAGTCGAGTTGATCGTCACGTGGCTCCATGTTCCGCCAGCCATGTCGCCGCTGATTTTTACGCCTTTCCACACTCGCTCTTCGCCGGGGCAGGCGTTCGGCGTCAGCAGGACCCTGTCTTCAGCCGTTCCGTTGATGTTCAGCGTGCCTCGGACATCGAGCCCGCTTGTCCCCTCGTTAAAGACGACCGTAACGCCCGCTTCGATTGTGATCGTCACTATATCGCCGATAGGAAGAGGAAGAGAATTCGGCACTATATAGGCATAGTCTGTCTGGTCGAGAACGCCCCCCTCGTGGAGGACCTCGAGGTTACGCCCTACGTCGAGATCGATCCCCTCCGACGAGGTATCGAGCTGATCGGTAACGTTGAGCGTCACCCTGTATGTACCGTGGCTGTCCGGCGCCCGCCAGGTCACGACCTGCCCCTTCCCGTCTGCCGGGGTCAGGGTGCCCTCACTGGCTGTCCAGCCGTAACTGATCTCGTCGCCGTCGCTATCTGACGCCTCTCCGGTCAGGACGACCGAATCCGAAGGCCCGAGATAGCACTTGTTTTTTGATATCGACAGCCCGCCCGGAGGGGCGTTGTCGAATTCCAGGCTGTCATCGCAGCCCGTACCCGCCGTTAAAATTGTGGAAAAGACTAGTAACGCTATGAGAGTTCTGGTTTTGGGTCGCATTGCCGCCTCCTGAAGTAACTTTGTGGGGCTTGCGGGATTATATGAATTGGGGAGGAGTAAATCAATGAAAAAATCTGTGTTTCTAAAGTAATCCTCGTTTCACGTGAAACAGATGCTCCGGTTTCACGTGAAACGGCCGGGGTCAGGGGTCCGGAGTCAGCGCAATCGCCTCACCCCCGCTCGCTTTAAGCGGGATCCTCCTGCATATCGTGAATCCCGAATCGTCCCCGAGCTCTTCCTCCCATCCTTCCCCCTTTGCCGTGACATAGGTCCCTCCCTCTTTCAGCATCCTGCGGGCGATGGGAAGGATCTCGTCCAGCCGCCCGGCGGCCTTCGAGGTGACTATGTCGAATACGCCTTCTTCTGTGCTGAATGAAGCGTCTTCGGCCCTTATCTCCGTCTTGTCCAGACCAAGAAGGGCCGCTGTCCTTTCGAGGAAGGTCGCGAGGCGCTCCTTTCTCTCGAAAAGGACGATGCTCCACTCCGGCCTCGCCAGCTTCCAGACAATCCCCGGAAATCCGGCTCCGGTCCCGATATCAGCCACTACCGGGCCTTCGCCTGCCAGCTCGAGCATTATCATCGAATCCGAGATCTGCGCCGCTATCGCATCGGCCATCTTCTCCCTGCCGGTCAGGTGTATCCTCTCGCCCCATTTCGACAGCTCGTCGACATATTCCCTCAGCTTCCCGGGGCGGTCTCCCTCCCCGAGCTCCTCGAGCACCCTGGCCCATGTCTCTGCCGTCCTATCTTTCATTTGCGGCCCTTTCGAGAAATACCATCAGCACAGATATGTCAGAGTTCCGGACGCCCGCGAGCCTCGCAGCCTTTCCCAGGGTCTCGGGCCGGAACTTCTCCAGCTTCTCTCTCGCCTCGGTGCTGAGGGCTTCGATATCGCTGTACGAGAATCCCTCGGGGATCTTCCGGCGCTCCATCCTCCGGAGTTTTTCAGCTGTCCTGTCCTGTCTCCGGATATATCCATGGTATTTCTGCCGGATCTCCAGGGATTCCCCTTCCCGCCTAGTCAGCCCGAGCGGTCCGTTAGGCAGGAGGGGCTCTATATCGTCCAGGCTGACCCCTGGGCGCTGCAGGAACCGTGAGGCGCGCATCTTTTCCGATCCATCGATCGATATGCTTTCCGTCTCCAGCCTCTTTATCGCCCCCTGCACCGCCTTTTGCGACTCGATCATTCTCTCCCACTGCTCCAGGGGAAGGAGCCCGAACCTGACCGCATGCTTCAGAAGCCTCTCGTCCGCGTT
>RCNF010000549.1_pt1 | contig 19264 bp, 18 predicted proteins | sample 2041311 | NCBI WGS metagenome assembly RCNF01 (sample SAMN09708228, study PRJNA481090) | Marine sediment metagenome, whole genome shotgun sequencing project. | biome: marine sediment; feature: ocean; material: sediment; isolation source: Sewage treatment plant 2 marine sediment (STP2) ... | reverse complement strand
TGCAGCGCACGCTCAGACCTCTTCTCACTCGGCGTCGTGCTCTACGAGTGCCTCGCCGGGCATCGCCCCTTCGACGGCGGCAGCGACATGCAAACGCTCGACCGTGCTCGGAGCGGCCGGCATGAGCTGCTCCACGAAGCAGCTCCGCAGACCCCGAAGCCGATGGCCGATGCGATCGAGTCCTTGCTGCTCGCAGAACCCGAGGAAAGACCGTCCAACGCGGCGGCCTTCGTTTCGATGCTGACCGAGGTTCCGCCGCCGCCGTTGGCACGGCATGAGCTCGGTGCGGTGGTGCGCTCGGTCGAGCTGGACGACGTCATCCCAAGCGCGCCCGGGCTTGCGTCGACCCGTTCCCGCGCCTACTCGGCGTCCTCGGAAACGCGGGCCGTCTCCCCGGTAGCGTCGCCGTAGGTGTTTTTCTCTTGATCTTCGAGCAAGCTGAGGCCGATCGCCATCGCTTTGCGCACCCGCGCAAGAAGCTCGTCGTCGGTGGCGATTTTTTCAACGGCCATCGAGAGCTTCGATTCGAGCTGCGATTTCATCGCTTCGAGTGACCCGACGCGCGATTCGAGATTGAGCTTGTTTTCTTGGACGATTTCGAGCTTGGTGCGGCTCGCATCGAGCTCTGTTTGCAGCCCGTCACGCGCTTCCTTGACGCTACTGAGCTCGTCCTGAAACCGATCCCGAAGGCCCTGCGTTTCGGTGAGCAGAGTTTTGGTCCCCTCGAGCTCTGTGCTGGTTTCGGTGAGCTTGGTTTCGAGCTCGAGCGCCCGGTCTGCCCCGAGCGCCTCCCGCTCGCGCGCTCCCGAGAGCTCCGACTCGGTGTCCGCAAGCTTGCGACCCAAAGTCGCGAGCTGTTTGGAGTGCTCTTGCTCCTGCGTCTCGAGCTCGGCTTGTCTTTCGGATTGAATCGAGGCTTCACGCTCTTCCATGGTGCGCTGCCACTGAGCCTCGGCCTCGGCCAGCTTGGTCACGGCAGCCGTTTCGAGCTCTTGGCTCAGCGAAGCAAGTGCTTCTTGTCGGGCGACATCGGCCGCAGCGGCGGCCTGCGCCAAGGACGCAGCCTGCGCATCGGCGAGCTCCGATCGGAGTGACGCAAGCGCCGTCTCTTTCTCGCTCGCCGCCGCGTGCAGAGCCGCTTCATTGTCTTCCCGGGCGGCTGCGAGCGCCGCTGCAGACTCGGCCTTGATGAGGTCTAATGCTTCTTCCTGGGCGACGCGAAGCCTTGCCATTTCGGCGTCCTGCGAACTCTTGATGGCCTCGACGTCGGCAACCCGAGCCTCCCGCTCCTGCGCGAGGTCGGCTTCGAGGCCTTCTGTCTTGGCCTTTTCACGCTCAAACCGGTCCTTGATGTCTTCGTATCGCTTGTTCGCCGCCTCTTTGTCCTCGGTCAGGCTCGCGATGGATTCCTGCGCCCCAGACAGAGCGTTTTCGAGCTCCGCCGTATTCTCGTCGAAATCGGCGCGCGCACGCTCGAGGCCGATGGACTGATCCCTGAGATCGATGATCTCTTTGTCACGCCCGCTCACCTGGTCGCGCAGCTCGAGGATCTGCTTGTCCTTCGTGTTCAGCGATTCGCGTAGATCGAGGAATTGTCGGCTCGACACGCCACCGGAGGACCCGGCGATCTTCGCTTTGAGCCCTGAGATTTCGGAGCGCAAACGCGCCACTTCGATTTGGCCGGCGGCCGGGCTTTCGCTCGGTGCGGGCGGCGCCGTCGCCGGCCGCGCCGACGCGGGAGGAGGGGCCGAAGATGCAAACGGCGGCGCCGAAGGAGGCACCGTGGCGTGAGAGACCTCGTCCGGCGGAACGTCCGAAACCATGATCACGTCATCGAGCTCGACGTCTTCATAGTCACCGCTGCCCAGGTCCATCTCATCGGCAGCGTCCGCGCTCTGAGGACTCTCCGAAGGCTGCTTCGCCTCGCCGCCCATCAGGAGCGCGTCGAAGGCGTTCTCTGCAAACTGATCGATTTCGTCGTCGATTTCGTTCGGCTCACCGACCTTGGTTGGCAAATCGCTCGACATGTTGTCCTCCGACATTTGGTCTCCCCTTCGATTCCCACGGCGAGGTTAGCAGCGTTCTCGTCCTTCAAACGAAACACCGTCGAATCCGCCCCCCGGGCGCATGCAAAGTTACGCCGCCGTCAAAAAAAGAATAGAGGTCCAGGCCTTGGTCTGTCAACGTCGCTGACACGCAAACCCTGGGGTTCGAGGAGCGTCTCAGTAGGCGACGCGCGCGTTCGCCGCGAGCTGGAAGAGCACCGGGCGATCCAAGTCTCCGAAAAACGCGTAGTTCACACCGCCTTGCTGGCGGATCGTGACGACGTTGCCGCCTACATTGTAATAAAACAGCTCACGGCCACCCACATGCGTACGACGTGCATTCCGAACCATCTCGGGCGACTGGAACACCAGAAGCGTGACGCGTCGCCCGCCGCGGTTGTAGTAAAGGGCAGCGGCGGGATGGGCGCCGACCTTGATGTAGCGAGCGCCGACGAACTTCATCCCCGGCTCCGCGAATTGTGCCGGTTTCACCGGGAACGGGGTCTTGCCCTGGAAGTAGCGAACGACGTCTTGCGGCGCCTCGGCCTGAACGTCGGAGGGCAAGGCCTGCGAGTGCAGATTCACGACGTCTTGCAGCATGCCGGCGCCTTGGTACTCGGTGCTCTCGGGCAAACCTATGACGCTGCCGATGATCAAGACGGCCGCTGCGGCAGCTGCGATCGGCCAGGTCTGCCGCCAGCGCATTGGCCGCGCTTCGATTGAAGTGCGTTCGGCCCTCGTCGAATCAATCTCGTCGAAGCGATGAAGCGTTCTGCTCCAAAGATGTTCGGGCGCATGAACGCCAGCGATCGCCTCACGTGCCTGCTGATGAAACGAGCGCTCGAAGGCGAGGTGCTCCTGACAAACCGCGCACGCTTCCAAGTGGCGCTCGAATTCAATTTGCGACGCAGGGTCGAGCTCTCCGTCTATGAATGCGCCAAGATGACGTCGCACGAGCTTGCAAGTCATCACTTCGCCGCCTTCCTTGCACGAAACGCTTCGAGCGGAATCGGGTCTTCCAATTCGCTGTCGTCTTCTTCGATGATGCCGAGTTGCACGGCGTGGGCCTGAAGAGAGCCTTGAAGCTGCTTACGAGCTCGATGCAAGCGCGACATGACAGTTCCGATCGGGCAACCGACGACCTCGGCAATTTCTTTGTACGAAAGCTCTTCGACGTCGGCGAGCATGACCATGGCGCGCGCCTCATCGGAAAGCTCTTCGAACGCTCGCCGGATCTCTTGCGCGATCAATCGGCGCTCCGCATCACCGACTGGGTCGGTCAGGCCGCGCATGCTCGCGCGGCTCATCACGCCCTCCCCGACCGGCGTCGCCATAGGGCCATCGAAGACCTGTCTCTCGCGGATTGCGCGCCGGTAACGATTGACGAAGCTGTTCATCTGGATTCTCAGAAGCCAGGCCTTGAAGTTCGTGCCTGCCTCGAAGCGATCGTAAAACCGGTACGCCCGTACCAAGGTGTCCTGCACCAGGTCTTCGGCGTCGACCGGAGAGCGGGTCAACCGCAGCGCCACCGAGTAGAGCGTGTCGAGAAGGGGACGCGCCTCCGCCTCGAAAAGCCGCCGCTGAGCCTCTGCTTTCTTCGATTTTCCTGGCATGCCTGCTCGTAGAACCCCTGAAATCAGGAATTATTCCACGTTATCAGGCGGCTCATCTTTTGGGGAGCCCTGGCGAAGCTTCGCCTCGAGCTCCTCGATGCGAGTCTGAAGCCGGACCACTTCACCCTGCAGCTGCTTCACGTGGCTCGCCGCGGTCTCGAGGACGCCGCGAACGCGATCGTCGGCAGCGTTGTAGACCTCTGTTCCGAGCTCCTCGGCACGACCAACCAGCTTGCCAACCGGGCCTTCCTTAAGCGAAGTCAGGAACTTTTCACGCCCCTGTTGTATGAAACCCCGAAGGCTTTGGACCGACCAGGTCGTAGCATTTCCGCTCTTTTGCTCTTCGTAGATGATTTGGGCGAGCGTGACTTTGGTCAGGTCGGTCTTCGACCGGTTGTCGAGGACTTTGACCTCTTCGCCGTTTCGGACGAACTCGGCGATGCGGTCGAGGGTGACGTACCTGCTCTCGCGGGTGTCGTAGAGCTTGCGGTTCGCGTAGCGCTTGATGACCCGAATCTGTTCCGTCTCTGGCATCTCTACAGTCCAGGCTAGTCCGGCAACGCACTGCGTCAAGCTGGCGCTTTCAGACGCCCTCACTAGGCTGATCAAAGGGGTACGGACGCCGTGGAGCAGGCAACATCGTTCGGAGCGCTCTTTCGAAGGCTAGCCCGGTTGGAAGAAATCGAGATGCGCGTCGGTCTCATCTGCGAACAGCTCGAGTCCTTGTCCGCCGAACAAGGCGTCCAGCTTTTCCGCGAAGCGCACCGGGGAGCGGCCCTCGGGGGGGGCGATGCGCAACTCGTGTTTCTTGCACTCGGCTGGGCGCTCTTCGAGCCGCGGATCGAAGCGCGCAGGTTTGAGCTCGGCATGACCGCGCGGCGCGCAGAGCATCATCAGGTTGCCGACTTCGTCCTGCCGCCCGTCGAGGAAGACGCCCCGGCCGAGGACAAGCGACGCATTCCGGATTTTGGTCGCGGTCGGCCGCTCGCCCTTGGCGAACGCAAATCGCTCGCGCGCACGCACGACCGTTCTTTGATCCAACGCGTCGTCCGCGACCCGCACCCAGATGTCGTTCGCATTCTGCTCGACAACCCTTCGTTGACCGAAGAGAACGTCATCCAAATTTGTGCGGCGCGTCCCAACGATGCCAACGTCTTGCAAACGGTGTACCGCAATCGTCGCTGGGTCGTTCGCTACCGTCCGCGCAATGCGCTCGTCCGCAATCCCGACACACCGCTCGACATCGCGCTTCTTCTCTCGCCCCTTCTGCGCAGGCAGGAGCTCAGGGAGGCTGCGACATCCTCGGAGTTGGCCCCAGCGGTCCGACTCAGCTGCAAGACGATTCTCGAAACGCGAACCAGCCTGTCGCCGCCGCCGCGCGAGTGACGACCGCTACTTGGATTCGACCTTGTCGACGACTTCAGCGTCTTCGACACGGGAGCCGGACTGCTTCGGGACCTGCTTGTCCGCCGGGGTCACGTCTGGCGTCACATCGATGTCATCATCGGTGTTGAGGCCCCGCTTGAGGTTTCGGATGGCTTTTCCGAGCCCTTCGCCAATTTGAGGCAACCGTCCGGCGCCGAAAATCAGCATCACGATCAAGAAAACAATGACTAGCTCGCCAAATCCAAGATTGGGCACGGTATCCCCTCCGGTATTGTTCACGGTACGCTGCCCAGGCGCGGTCTGCAAGCCCAGAGGTATGGTATGGGGAGCCCAGATGGAGAGCTATCGACAGCTGGATCCGACTGGTATTCGGGGCCTCGTCTTCGATATCGACGATACGGTCACCCGGGATGGCGTGTTGGAGCCGGCCGCGTACAGCGCGATGCACCGGTTGGCAGGCGCCGGGTTCGAGCTCGTTGCGGTTACCGGCCGGCCGCTAGGATGGACCGACGTGATCGCGAGGATTTGGCCCGTTCGGATCGCTGTCGGCGAAAACGGCGCGGGCTGGGCCTGGGTCGACGCGGCCGGGACGCACGAAGGCTATTTCTGTGACCAGGCGGAACGCGAAGCTCAGGCGAGCCTATTAGAGTTGGTTCGTCAAGAGGTGGCCGCTGCGATGCCGCAAATCACGGCGACGAACGACCATCGCCACCGCCGATGCGACCTCGCCTTTGACGTGGGAGAGTCTCGCACCGTTCCTCGGGCCGAAATCGACGCGCTGGTCGCGCTGATCGAGAAGCTCGGCGCGCGCACCTCGGTGTCGACGGTGCACGCGCATGCAATCCCGGGACCCTGGGACAAGGCCGAAGGCGTGATGCGCGCCCTGCACGAGGTCCTGCACATCGACCTCGGCGCGGAAATCGATCGATGGGTCTTCGTCGGGGACAGTGGCAATGACGCCGCGGCGTTCGCCTATTTTCCAAAGAGCGTTGGCGTGGCCAACGTCCGAGATCACCTGGATCGTCTCCCGGTTCCACCTCGCTATATCACCGACGGTGACCGCGGCATTGGTTTTGCCGAGCTTGCTGCACACTTGGCGGACAACGGTGGCTAAGCGAAAGAGGTCTCGCAGTGCGACCGGATCGGAAGCGCACTACCAAGACGGACGGTACTACGACCAGGCCTATCGCCGCCGCCGGCACGACGTTCGCTACTACACGAATTTGGCTCTGGAGTCGGGAGGGCCTGTGCTCGAGCTCGGTGTCGGAACCGGCCGCGTCGCCCTCGCCATCGGCAAGGCCGGCGTCGAGGTCGTGGGCGTCGAACCGATGGCGCCGATGTTGGATCGGGCTCGCGAGCGACTCGACCAGTTGCCCCGTGCGGCCCGCGACCGGATCGAGCTTCGCCAAGGGACACTCGAACGTCTTCGATTGCGTCGAAAGTTCGCCTTAGTCATCGCACCGTTCAACGTGTGGATGCACCTGTACACCCGCGAGGAGATTGAGCGAGGCTTCAACACCGTCCGCCACCACCTCCAACCCGGGGGACGCTTCGCCTTCGACGTCTTACTCCCGGACCCGGTCAGCCTCGCCCGAGAGCCCTCCAAGCGTTACCGCGGCGGTGAAGTGCCCCACCCACGCGACGGCTCTCGATATCGGTACAGCGAGTACTTCAGCTATGACCCGTCTGCCCAAATCGAAACGGTGATGATGGACTTCGAGCACCCAGACGATGAAAGTCGCTCGTTCTGCACACCCCTTACCCAGAGGCAGTTCTTCCCGGCCGAGCTCGAAGCGCTGCTGCACTACAACGGCTTCAGAGTCGAATCCCACATGGGCGACTTCGAAGGAGCGGCGATTGACGCGGCGACGGAATCTCAGGTCGTCATTGCGACGCTGCGCTAGTCCCGAAGCAGGACGTCGCAGTAGTACTTCACGCGCTTGACCAGCTTGCCGTGGGGTCGGCGGTGGATGTCCTTTTTGAGGGCAAGCATGACGCGTCGCTGGAAGGTGTAGCTGTTGCGCACAGGTTTGGGCGCAGGGGCAGCGCCGGCCATATCGATGGGAGCCCAGAGCGCTTCGGCCGGCCACCGCCAGGCTTCGAGGTCGGCCGGGTCAATCCTTTCGATCATCCGCTCGGCCAAGTCACGCTTGTCTGAATCGTGTGCGAGCTCCGCTGCCCACTTGTCGATCTTGTCGGCCACCGGCCGCGCCTCGCGGTTGACGGTGATTGGGTCGCCCATCCCCTTCTTCGCCGGCGCAACCTTTCCGTATTCGACTGCATCGGGGTCGTTCTCCAAGCCGAGGAAAGCAAAAATGCGCTCGAGCTGCTCCGAGGGCTCCGTCACCAGATCTTCGTATGCGACGTGCACGAGGGGAACCGGGCGCTCCCGCAAGAACGCTGCCATGGCCGGCACGTAGCGTTCGAGAATCGGGTTGAACGCGTAGGCGCCGCGCCAGTCACCGTCGAAAAAGCTGTTCGCATAGGAGCTGAAGACGGCTAGCGGATGTCGCGTCAGCACGACGTACTTCGCGTCGGGGTAGAGCCGCACCAGAAACGGCAGAACGAGCGCGTTGGCGGGTGTTTTGTCGAGGAAGTAGCTGCTTTGGCTCGTCGACAGCATTCGACCGTAGAGCGTATCGGTGTACGCGCGCAGCGCATCGAGATAGTCCCGCTCACCAGCCGGCAATCCCTGAATGAACGACGTCATCGCCTCAGCCGCGTTGATGTGGTCGTAGGGCGCCTTATCGACGTTGTCGTAGACGCCGAGGTGTGCGATCGGCGTGATGAGATGAGGCTCCGGGTGCGTGAAGATCTCGGCGTGAGCGCCCATCATGCGCTGGAGCAGCGTCGACCCCGCACGGGGCGGCGAGATTACGAAGACGAGTGACATGACGCGTGGCGCAAGCCCTACCCTCGCGCAGCGAGCTGCCGCAAGACGTACTGTAAGATGCCTCCGTTCAGGAAGTACTCGACCTCCTGGGGGGTGTCGATCCGTGCCTTGACGGTGAACGACTTGCCGTCGTTTGTGCGGACCGAAAGCGACTTGCCGGGAACCAATCCGTCGGAAATTCCAGAGACCGTGAAGGTCTCTTCGCCGCTGAGCCCGAGGGCAGCGCGGCCCTCGCCTGGCTCGAACTCCAGCGGAAGAACGCCCATGCCGATGAGGTTTGACCGATGGATCCGCTCGTAGCTTTCGGCGATGACCGCTCGAACGCCGAGAAGCAGCGTGCCTTTGGCCGCCCAGTCGCGCGAGGAACCTGTGCCGTACTCTTTGCCGGCGATGACGATGAGTGGAGTGCCGGCCTCTTGGTACTTCATCGAGGCGTCGTAAATGCTCGTCTGCTCGTTCGTCGGCAGATAGCGCGTGATTCCGCCCTCGGTGCCGGGAGCCAACAGGTTGCGAAGACGGATGTTGGCAAAAGTTCCGCGCATCATGACTTCATGGTTGCCGCGGCGGCTGCCGTAGCTGTTGAAGTCTCGCGGCGCTACGCCGTGGTCTTGCAGGTACTTCGCAGCGGGGCCGTCGAGCGCGATCGAGCCTGCCGGAGAAATGTGATCCGTCGTGACCGAGTCGCCGAGCAAGCAGAGCACGCGGGCCCCGTCGATGTCGCGCGGAGGTGCGGGCTCGCCGACCTCGACCCCGTCGAAGAACGGCGGAAGACGAACGTAAGTCGACTCTGGGTCCCAGCGATAGCGATCCGATTCCTCGAAGCGCACGTCGCGCCACTGCGGAGGCCCCTCGAGCACGACCGCATACCTCTCGACGAACTGTTCCTTCTTGACCGAAGTTCGAAGCGTCGCGGTGACTTCCTGATGGCTGGGCCAAAGATCGCGAAGGAAGACGTCCTTACCTTCCCGGTCCTGGCCGATCGGGTCGCTTTCGAAATCGATGTTCATCGTCCCCGCAAGCGCGTACGCCACGACCAGCGGCGGCGATGCGAGGTAGTTGGCTCGCGTCAACGGATTGACGCGCCCCTCGAAGTTGCGGTTCCCGCTCAGCGCAGAGGTGACGATCAAGTCATGCGCCTTGACCGCCTCGGCGATTTCCGGGTCGAGTGGACCGGAGTTGCCGATGCAGGTCGTACAGCCGTAGCCCACCAAATTGAAGCGAAGGGCATTGAGATCCTCCATGAGACCCGATGCCTTGAGGTACTCGGTGACGACCTGCGACCCAGGGGCAAGGCTCGTCTTGACCCAGGGCTTGGTCTGAAGCCCCTTTTCCACCGCCTTCTTGGCCACGAGCCCTGCTGCCAGCATGACCGAAGGGTTGGAGGTGTTCGTGCAGCTCGTGATCGCCGCGATGACCACCGCACCGTTTTTCACGGTAAAGGTTTCGTCCCCGCGAGTGACCTCGGCACCCTTGTCCGCCGAGGCTTCGAAGCCTTGAAGCACGTTCTGAAAAGAGCGCTTCGAGTCGCTGAGTGCGATGCGGTCCTGCGGGCGCTTGGGCCCGGCGATCGAAGGCACCACGTCTCCGAGGTCGAGAGCGAGCGTGTCGGTAAACCGAGGCTCGGGCGCGCTCGCCGTGTGGAACAGGCCCTGCTCTTTGAGCACCCGCTCCACGATGTCGACGTGGGGTGCTTCGCGTCCGCTGAAGCGCAGGTACGCAAGCGTTTCGTTGTCGACAGGGAAGAAGCCCATGGTCGCGCCGTACTCTGGCGCCATGTTGGCGATGGTGGCGCGGTCGGGGAGCGCGAGGTTTTCCATACCCTCACCGTAGAACTCGACGAATTTCCCGACCACACCCTTCTCTCGAAGCATCTGAGTGACGGTGAGAACCGCGTCAGTCGCCGTGGCACCTTCCGGTAACTTGCCGGTGAGCTTGACGCCGACCACCTGCGGGAGAAGCATGCTGATCGGCTGACCGAGCATCGCCGCTTCGGCCTCGATGCCGCCTACGCCCCATCCGAGTACGCCGAGGCCGTTGATCATCGTCGTGTGCGAATCGGTGCCGACGAGACTGTCGGGATAGGCGATGCACTGGCCGTTGACTTCCCGAGTGAAGACCACGCTGGCCAGGTACTCGAGGTTGACCTGGTGAACGATGCCGGTGCCGGGTGGCACGACGCGCATGTTCTTGAACGCGCTCTGCCCCCACTTCAAGAACTGGTAACGCTCCTCGTTGCGCTCGAATTCCCGCTTCACGTTGTCTTCGAACGATCGCAGCAAGCCGTAGGAATCGACTTGCACGGAGTGATCGATGACCAGGTCTGCCGGTTGCAGGGGGTTGATGAGGCTGGGATCGCCGCCCATCTTCGCGAATTGATCGCGCATCGCGGCGAGGTCGACCACGGCAGGCACGCCGGTAAAGTCTTGGAGCAGTACACGCGACGGGCGAAACGCAATCTCGGTGCAGGGCGCGGCAGCCGGGTCCCAGTTGGCGACCGCTTCGATGTCCTCGCGGGTGACGGTCTTGCCGTCCTCGAAGCGCAGGAGGTTCTCCAGCAGAACGCGGATCGAGTAAGGGAGCGTATCGATGCCCGTGAAGCCGGCCCGGGTGAGCGCGTCGAGGCGGTGAATGACGACCTGGTGGCCTCCCGCATGCGTCGTAACCCGGCTCTTAAAAGAGTCCTTTGCTGTCATGAATGATTGCCTACCACGACGGGTCTGGCGCGCCACCCTGGTCCTTGGCTAAGCTGAAAACGCTGCGTGACAAGCGCCGACAGAAGCGCTAGACAATGCAGCCGCGGCGCCGTAGCCAAGTGGTAAGGCAGAGGTTTGCAAAATCTCCATTCGTCAGTTCGATCCTGACCGGCGCCTCCAGTTTCGACCCTTAGCGGGAGGTGCGTGGGCCAAGCCCGAACCACAGCCCCTACTTCGGCAAATCCGGCTGGTCGAGCGTCCCGCCGCAATCGAGCGCCCCGAGGAACGCCACCAGCGCGCCGAGCTCCTCAGCGCTGAGCCCTCGGTCGGCTAGCAATGGCGTCTTGTTCTTGTTGGCAATCCCCCCGGTTGCCATGATCTTCACGGCCTCCGGCAAGGCCGCCACCGAGCCATCGTGGAAGTACGGCGCGCTCTTGGAGACGTGGCGAAGCGACGGCACCTTGAAGGCAGCCCAATCGGAATCTTGTTGACTGACGGCGTACCGGCCTACGTCGATTTGATCCTCGGCTTTGCCAGCAGTGCCAATCCCAACGTTGTAGTAAAGGCCGCCGGGAACCCCCATTGCGCTCGAGAAGAGTGGCGGCGCGTGACAAACGGCGCACTGCCCCTTCCCCATGAACAGAGCCCAGCCCTGCTTCTGTTCGGCCGTGAGCGCGTTCTCGTCGCCCTTGGCGTATCGGTCGTACGCAGTGTCGTTGCAGATCAGGGTGCGCTCGTACGCAGAAATCGCCTTCGCGATTGTGTCCGGTGTGATTCCATCAGCGCGGAATACCTTCTTGAACTGCGCCCTGTAGCCTTGGATCTTCCCAAGCTCGGCTGCCTTCGCGGCGAGATTGTCCGCACCAACCCCCATGTTGCCTCCGCCCCAGGCACCCTTGGCTTGCGCTTCGAGGCTCCCGGCGCGGCCGTCCCAATAGAAAGCCTCGAAATACGCCGTGTTCCAGATCACGGGGCTATGCCGAGTGAGCTGCTTCTCTTTTGCGCCAACGGCGAGCGGTGTCTCCCCGCCATTGCCATGTTCGTTCTGGTGGCAGGAATAGCAGGAACGCGTCCCGTCGACGCTCAAACGCGCATCGAAGAAGAGCTGATGACCCAGCGCGACCTTTTCGGGAGACTGAGGATTGTCCTCCGGGATCTTGAGCGCAGGAAATGCAGCTGGCGCCGGTGGCATCACCACATCCTTTGCTGGCGCCACAGCTGGCGGCGCGGCCTTCTCGTCGGCGGGCTTGCTCTTGCAACCCGCGAAGGCAAAAACGATGGAGAGGCTGGCGACCAGCGCGCGTGCGGTGTGGCATATGCTCGGCATGCGGCGAGTATCGGGACAGTCACCGCTGCTGGCAAGGCGAGATCGTAGATTCCGCGAAGCTCAGGTCTTCGCCGGCCCGAGGCTATCGGCCAGCGCCCGGGCCTCCACGACGTTGTCTTCAATCGAGCAGTAGGTCCAGGCGCCGTAGCGGCCAATCGAATGAACGTCCTGCGCAGCGAGCAGCTCTCGCTTGTTCGCGGCGGCCTCAATGGACTTGGTCGTGATGTGCACGTACGCCGGATCGAGCAGGACGTCGTGGGAGGCAAGGAGGGTTTGGTTCTCGAGCACTCCGCAGGTTTGGAGATCGGTGATCACCCTCGCTTTCAAGGCGCCACGGTCGTCCGGCGAGAGCTCGACGTCCCAGGGCACCCCAACCTCGACGTACAAGCTCATGCGGTCTGAATCGAAAATGTTGTCGTAGAAGCCGACGCGATAAAACGAGATGTCCCGCTGCGGATAGTAGATCCAATGGACGTCGGGTGGCCCTTTGCTATCGAAGCCAAGGTTGAAAACCTGAACCCTGTTGTGGCTGAAGACGGCCGAGTCGTGCTCGATCCCGCACATGTCGAGCAGGGATATGAGCGGGGCGCTGTTGACCAAAACGTCGTAGCCGATCTGCCGTCTGTTCGTGGTGGCGACTTTGGCGTTGAGGTCGATGCTCAGGACCCTTTCGCTCAGTGCGATTCGGTCGCTTCGCACCCCTTGAGCGATGGCCTCGATGTACTGGACCGCGCCTCCCCTTGGATAGGTGAACGTCGCATTGTAGCCATCGACGCTCGGGGCGTCGGCGTTCCGCAGAATCTCCTCCAGGCTGGCGTGTGGAAAGAAACGGCCCATCGCCTCGGAGTCGAGCGCAGCCAGGTTCATGGCGTAAAGCTTTTCGTTGTATGGGATCAAGAACTTCTCGGCGATGCCGCGACCGTAGCGCGCATACAGCATGTCCTTGAAGTTGCCGCCCTTCTCCTTGGGCCTGTTGTGCAGGCCCTCGAGGCACTGCGCGTACTCTGCCTCGGGGAGCTGATGGATGTTCTTCTGAAACGGGAAATCGATGTAGCGGTCGGCGTACCAAATCCGACTGTCACGCGTCACGCGCAGAATCTCCTGATCGCCCATCCGATCGATGAGGTATGCCTCGATCTCTGGGTAGCGGAAATGGAAGAAGTGCCCGGCGTAGTCCCAAGTGAAGCAGTCGCGCTCGACGGTCCGGCAATAGCCCCCGATCTCATCCTCGGCTTCGACGACCAAGTAGTCGTCGTCTCGTAGCCAATCGGCAAACGCGAGGCCCGTGACGCCCGCTCCGATGATGAGGTAGCGCGTACGCTCCACGTCAGCGACCTACCACATCGGGGGCACTGGCGGCGAACCCTCGGACGACACGAACGCCTTGATCGACCCGGCGGCCGAGGGCGACGGGCTCGCCGTCCGGTGCGAAGAGCGCGAGTGACTCCTCGGGCAAAGCCTCCCGCCAACCCTCATTGACGATGACCTGCGGACCGATGGGCCGGCCGTGACGGGCGTGGGCGACACCTTCCTCACTGAGCTCGACACGTCGCAGGGTGCCGCACGCTTCTTTCAACGGAATCAATCGTGCTTCGATCTCCTTCGCGGTCATCTGGTCGCCGTACAGCGCGGAGTCGATTGAAAACGGACCGCTCGCGGTTCTGCGGAGCTCCTTCACGTACCCGAGCGTCCCGAGGGCTTTGGCAAGATCGAGAGCGAGCGAGCGCACGTAGAAGCCCTTGCCGCAGTGAAGCCTCAGGCGGAGCGTCTTCTCCCCGACCTCGACGACGGTTGCCTCGTGAAGCTCGACCTCGCGCACGGGGGCCTCGACCTCTTCGCCACGACGCATCCTGCGGTGAAGCGGCGTACCGGCAACTTTAATTGCGCTCAGCTTGGGCGCCGTTTGAGGCCGACGTCCGATGAACGGCTGCAGCGCCCGCTCCACAGCGGGTCGATCGAGCTTCGGCACGTCGGCCGTGTCGATGACCTCGCCGTCTGCGTCGAGCGAATCGGTCTCCACTCCGAGGGCGATATTGACCTCGTAGCGCTTGTCGTCGGATTGCAGATGCGAAACGAGCTTCGTGCCCTCCCCGATCGCAACGACCAAGACGCCGGTCGCAAGCGGGTCGAGCGTGCCAGCGTGGCCCACGGAGCGCTGCCGAATCGCCTTCCGAACCCGCTGCACGACGTCATGCGAAGTGCAGCCGGTCGGCTTGTCGACGATCAAGACACCGTTCATCCGAAGTGCTTGGTGAGCTCGGCTCGCAGCCGTTTTTCCGCCTCGTCGATCGAAATGTCGAGCTGGGTGGCCGCAGCGGCCCGATGCCCCCCGCCGTGCAGGGCAGCCGCGATCACCGAAACATCGGCATCGCCGCTGGAGCGAAGGCTGATCTTGGTCTCCAGCCGCTCGCCCCTTTGATCGTGAACCTGCCACTCCCAGAGCAGCGCCCCAATCTCGGCGCCTTCGACTCGACGGGCGTAATTCACCATGCCCTCCACCATGTCGTCGTCCGCGCCGCAGATCTGGAGCATCTCCCGCGTCACGCGCATGATCGCGACCCGGCCGTCGAACGCGAATTCGAGCGTCGCGATGATCGCCGAGAGCAGTCGAAGCCGGGCGGGTTTCCAACGCTCGAACAACTGATAGGCAACCTGCCAAGGGTCCGCCCCTGCTTCGATCAGGCGTGCGCCGAGGCGCAAGGTCGTGGGCTTCGTGGTCGCGTATCGAAACCCGCCGGTGTCGGACACGATGGCAGCGTAGATGGGCGTTGCGGACCCCTCGGGAATCGACTCGAGTCCGAGCCCCTCGATGAGCTGAACCACGACCTCGCCCGTGGCAGCGGCACTGGTATCCCGATAGACGATGTCGCCGACGTCGTCGTGGGCATGGTGGTGGTCGATGATGATGACCGGACCCGTGACCTCGGCGCTCGGGAATCCGGGCGGCAGGAGGGCCTTGGCAGCAATGTCCATCACCCAAGTCGCGTCGAAGCGCAGGCCCGGCGGGACCTCTGCAAGGCCCTGCTCGCCGTCCAGCAAGAAGAGCAGCGAGTCGGGAATCGCTTCCGGCATGAAAAGCGTCGCTTCTTTGCCGATTGTTCGAAGGGTCTTGATCAGCCCGAGGGCCGAGCCGAGCGAGTCGGCATCCGGGCGGCGGTGGCAGGCCACCAAGAAACGTTCCCCGTTACGGGCTGCGTCGAGCACCTGTTCGATCACTTGGAACCCTCCGACCCTGCGTCCGAATCTTCGCGGATCTCTTCTAGAATGGATTCGATTCGAAGTCCCGAGTCCACCACGTCGTCCCAGTAGAACTCGAGCGAAGGAACGTGTCGCAGCTGGAGCCGCTGCCCGATCTCGTGGCGAAGAAAACCGCTCGCTCGCTGAAGCGCCTCTACCACGAGGTCTTGGCGATCGGGGTCGATCTCTTCGAGCACCCGAACGTAGACCCTCGCGATGCTCAAGTCGTCTGTCATGCGCACAGCGGAGATCACGACGTCCTTGGCGGCCGGGTCGCGGACGCTGCCGCGAAGCACGAGCTCCATCAGCTCGCTCCGAATGCGCTCCGAAACCCGGTCTGCCCTACGAAAACTTTTTTGCGCCATCGCTCAGCCCGTCCAGTCCCCGAACTCACCCAAAGACACCAGCTCCATCGAACGATTCAAGATCACGGTGTCCGCCGACCCTTCCACAAACTCCGCGATGGCGTCGAGCATCGAATTCGCGTGACGCCGGTCGCCAGAAACCACTGCAAAGCCGAGCGTGGATTGCCGATGTGCGTCCTGCTGCCCGACCTCGGCGACCGCGACATTGAAGCGGTTCGCGGTACGGTCGAGCACCTTGCGCACGATCGAACGCTTGGCCTTGAGCGAGCTCACCCCCGGCAAGGAAAGCGAAATCTGGCAAACGCCGACGACCATGATCAGACCTTTCGGCGCTCAGCTCACTCGAGGGTCGCCTCGACCTGCTTCTCTTCGTAGCACTCGATGATGTCTTGTTCTTTGATGTCGTTGAAGCCTTGAAGGCCAATGCCGCATTCCATCCCGGACTGGACTTCTTTGGTGTCTTCTTTGAAACGTCGAAGGGAGCCCATCGGGCCCTCCCAGACGACAACGCCGTCCCGCACGAGACGCGCCTTGCCTCCGCGATTGATCTTGCCTTCGAGGACCATGCAACCGGCGATGGTGCCGATCTTCGGAATGCCGAACGTTTGGCGAACTTCGGCTTTGCCGAGGTCCTCTTGTACGATTTTCGGCGCGAGGAGGCCCTTCATGGCGGCCTTCACTTCGTCGATGGCCTCGTAGATGACGCTGTACGCTCGAATCTCGACGGCCTCCTTCTTGGCGGTCGACGAGGCCTTGCCCTGTGGCCGTACATTGAAGCCGAGGACGATGGCCTGCGACGCGCTTGCGAGCATCACGTCGTTCTCAGTGATGCCGCCCACGCCGGTATGAATGACGTTGACCTTGACCTTCTCCGTCGCCAGATCGGTGAGCGCGCCTTGGAGCGCCTCCACCGACCCCTGCACGTCGGCCTTGACCACGAGCCGAAGCTCCCGAACATCCCCGCTCTGCATCATGGCCTGGAATTGATCGAGACCCCGAAGCCCGCCGCTCGGCGACGCGCCCGCAGACCCGGGCTTTTTTCGCGCCCCAGCCACTTGCTGGGCCTTCCGCTGGTCGGTCACCTCGTAGAAAAGGTCGCCGGCCGCTGGAAGCTCCGCCAAACCAAGAACTTCGACCGGCGTGGCAGGGCCGGCGCTCGGGATCTGATTGCCGCGGTCGTCGGTCATCGCGCGAACACGACCCCAGGAGCCACCGGCAACGACGTAGTCCCCTGCATCCAAAGAACCGTCTCGAATCAAGACGTTAGCCACCGGACCTCGGCCGCGGTCGAGATATGCTTCTAAGACGACACCCTCGGCCGGGATACTCGGGTTTGCAGTGAGCTCGAGGAGCTCGGCCTGTAATACAACGTTCTCGAGGAGGCCATCGATGCCTTCCCCGGTGATGGCCGAGCACGGGACGAAAACGGTGTCTCCACCCCAGTCTTCCGGCTGCAGGCCCAAGGCAGCAAGCTCGTTCTTCACGGTGTCCGGATTTGCCTCCGGCTTGTCGATCTTGTTCACCGCCACGACGATCGGAACCTTGGCCGCCTGCGCGTGGGCGACAGCTTCCCTGGTTTGCGGCATGACACCGTCGTCGGCGGCAACCACGAGGACGACGATGTCCGTCGCCTGGGCGCCGCGGGCTCGCATCGCGGTAAACGCTTCATGTCCCGGTGTATCGAGGAACACGACCGTGCCCCGACTGGTGTCCACGCGATATGCGCCGATGTGCTGGGTGATGCCACCCGCTTCGCCCCCGACGACGTCGGCCTCGCGAATCTTGTCGAGCAGCGATGTCTTACCGTGGTCGACGTGACCCATGACCGTCACGACGGGAGGCCGATGGGCTCGGTCGCCAGCTTTGTCCTCGAACTCGCCTCGTGCGTCGCCGACGATTTGGTCCTCGCTCATGGCGACGTTTTCGACTTCGTAGTTGAACTCGCCGGCCAACACCGCGGCGGTGTCTGCATCGAGCGTGCTGTTGATGTGCACACCGGACACCCCGAGCTCCATCAACTTCATCAGCACTTCGGTTGCCTTGAGGCTCATGCGCTGCGCAAGCGTCTGAAGCTGGACGTTGTCTTCGATTCGAATGACACGCTTCTGCGCGCCTGGCACTGTGATTTCGGTTTGCTTGGGCTTCTTGCCAGGCTGTAGACGCTTCTTGCCCGGCCGCCCCTGCGGTCGACCAGTAGGACCGATCGACGAGCGGCCGCGAATCTCGCGGCGCCTCGGCGCATGCTGCTCCCGCTGCGCTGCGTGCTCGGCAACGATGCGTCGGCGGGCGCCTTCCGAGAGTGGTGTAGCGCTCGGGGCCTTCGCCTTGCCGCGGCGCATGACGCCGGGCGGCAGTGGATCATGAGAGAATCGACCCTGCTCGCCGGGATCCGCGGGAAGCGCCTGCTCCCCGAGAGGCTGCGCCGCGCGGGGCTCCTGCGACGGCGCCGGTGTTACAGCCGCCGCGGGCGTAACCGGAGTGGGCTGCGCTGCCACGAGCGTTTCGTCCCTCGCAGGCTCGGGCTCGGCCACTTGCTCCTGTGTGCTCGTTGACGCGGCGGTTGGAGCAACCGGCTCTGGCGAGGGCTCCTCGGTCGGCGCGGACGCAGGCGATTTCGCAGCCGCTGGCTCTGCTCCCTCGGCCTTCTTGCGGCGCTTTCGGCGTACGACCGTGGGCCGAATTCGTTCTTCGACCATCGCTTCGCTGCGGTCCTTGCCGAGCGACCGCTTGATGCGGTCCACCTCGACTGGATCCAGAACACTCATGTGATTGCGCACCTGAATCCCCAGGGTCGCAATCCGCTGGATCAGGTCGCGATTTTCGACCCCCAATTCCCGTGCGACCTCGTAGACTCGAACCTTACTCATCCATCCTCCGATAGGGCCTCGATATGCGACAGGCAATCGAGAACAGCGCGTGCGATACCCCGATCCGTCACCAGGATTACGCCAAGTTCCGATCGTCCAAACGCATCCCCTACGCTCGCCTTTGTCCCCCAAGTGACCGTCGCGCAACCAAGCGCGGTGGCCGCGCGTGCGAGCTCGTCGCCTCGACCTCGGGAATCCTTCGCGCGGATCAGCAGATCCCCCCGATTTGCCTTCAAAGCAGAACGAACCGCGTCCGCGCCGACCGCCAGACTGCGCGCGCGCTGGGCAGAGCTCAACAGGCCTAGGGCACGCCGCTCGAACTGCTGCACAACCATCCGCTCGACGGTCTCCGGCTCGACCTGAGCCACGCCCCGAAGCGCCCGGGCTAGGCCGCCCCGCAGCGCCGCCGAACGGATGCAGGCCTTCTTGGGATGAACAGACACCCCCCGGCCGCCAAGGCGCCGCCCGAGGTCCACAGCAACGAAGGGTGCGCTCGGCCCGACCACCAAGCGAACGAGTTCGTCCCGCTCCGTGCGGCTACCGCAGCCGGCGCACATCCGCCTCGAAGGCCTGTCTCGTTCGGTCCTGCCCATCACGCCCAGCATCGACGTTACCTCTACCGGGTCTCCTGGCTGGTCTCGGTCTCGTTCCCAGTCTCGGTCCCGGTCCCGGACTCGGAATCCGTCCCGGACTCGGAACCCGTCTCCGCCGCTGCCTCCGCCTCGGCTGCTGTCTCCGCCTCGGCTGCTGCCAACGCCGCTGCCTCTGCTTCAGCGACAGCCGCTGCTTCGGCTTCCAAGCGTGCGGCTTCCGCCTGGGCGACCGCGACGCTCTCGAG
>RCNF010000548.1_pt1 | contig 19265 bp, 20 predicted proteins | sample 2041311 | NCBI WGS metagenome assembly RCNF01 (sample SAMN09708228, study PRJNA481090) | Marine sediment metagenome, whole genome shotgun sequencing project. | biome: marine sediment; feature: ocean; material: sediment; isolation source: Sewage treatment plant 2 marine sediment (STP2) ... | reverse complement strand
CACTGACCGGATTCACCGGATACATCTCGGCTGTGTCAATAAAATTTACCCCGCGGCCCAAGGCAAGATCGATTTGAGCATGACCCTCCTCGGTGGTGTTTTGAGTGCCCCAGGTCATCGAGCCAAGGCATAATTCGGACACAAACAGGCCGGTCCGGCCCAGCGGGTTTTTTTTCATGATCAGCCTTTCGGAAATGCAGTTTGGGTCACAGTATCAAGACCATGCACAGCGGCAAGCGCACAACGCCAAACCACCCACAATATCTCAAGCGCATCAAAGTGCTGTGAACCTGCGTGAACAATTGCAATCTAGCGCGCGCAATGGTGTAACCTAGTAGTATGTTGACAACCATCAGATCTATTTTTTGTACGTTTTTCGTTCTGGCCAGCTTGCTAGGCGCAACTCTCAGTGTCGCGGCACCTACACGCTATCAACTTGACACCAGTGCTTCGCAGGTCGGTTTCATCTACACGCTGAATGGGGCTGAACAGAAGGGCACCATGCCCGTGACAGAGGCCAATCTGATAATTGACCCGCAGAACCTGCAAGCCGCACAAGTCGATGTTATGGTCGACGTCCGCAAGGCCCGCACCGGGCTGATTTTTGCCACCGAGGCTCTAAAGGCTCCGTCTGTTCTGCACGCTGCGCAGTACCCGGCCATCCACTTTGTTGCGACTGAAATCCAACTTGGCACCACTGATCGTATTTCAGACGGCGCAATAATTATTGGCGATGTGACGATGCGCGGTGTCACCAGACCCATCAGGTTTGATGCGACTCTTTACCGAATTCAGGGCAGCCAACCAGATGATTTATCCCAACTGACAATCCGTTTAACTGCGGCAGTCAGCCGCTCGGACTTCGGGGCCAGCGGATACAGTGATCTTGTGGGTGATATTATTAAGCTGGATATTTTGGCCCGGATCGAGGCGCGTCCATAAAATCCGAAAACGACATGCGGTCGTCGAATAAACACAAGCGTGCAGCGGTCACATGCCAATGATGGCCAGTTATGCGCCTTCTCATTTCATTTGCCGCCCTGTTTTTATCCGTCATCCTGCTGCAACTTTCCACAGGTGGTGTCGGCCCGTTAGATGCGATTTCAGGCCTGGAAATAGGCTTTTCCACTTCAGAAATCGGGATGTTGGGGTCAGCGCATTTCTTTGGCTTTTTCATTGGTTGCTGGTGGGCCCCCCGGGTGATGGGAAGCGTCGGGCACAGCCGGGCCTTTGCCGCTTTCACTGCGGCGGGGGTTATCGGGTTGCTGGCGCATATGATGGTGGAAGACGCTTACGCATGGGCCGTGATGCGCGTTGCGACCGGTCTTTGTGTAGCGGGCTGCTACACAATCGTCGAAGCTTGGTTGCAGGCTAAAGTGACCAACGAAAATCGGGGCCGGGCGATGGGGGTTTACAGGGTTGTCGACACGACGGGGTCGCTGGCCGCACAGTTGATTATCGGAGTTCTTACACCCGCCAGCTATGTTTCATACAACCTGCTCGCGATTATCTGCTGCGCCGCTTTGTTGCCCTTGACGCTGACAACCAACCAGCAGCCCGAAACGCCAGCGGCCGCTCGGTTACGCCCGATGCTTGCCGTCACACGTTCGCCTTTGGCGGCAGCCGGAGTCGTGGTTGCTGCGTTATCCACCGCGTCCTTTCGGATGGTTGGGCCGGTTTACGGGCTCGAAGTTGGTCTGAGCACCGGGCAAATCGCCTGGTTTCTCGCCTCGTTTGTGCTGGGGGGTGCCCTTGCGCAATTGCCGGTGGGCTGGCTGGCGGACAAATACGACAGGCGTTGGGTTCTGATCTGGCTTTCACTGGCCGCTGTTGTAAGTTGCGCCATCACCGTGGCTAGCACTGGTCTGGGGACGACGGGAATCATGCTGACTGCAGGATTATTCGGGCTGACGACATTTCCAATTTTTTCGGTTTCCGCCGCCCACGCGCACGACTTTGCCGACAACTCAGAGCGGGTCGAATTATCCGCAGCGCTGATGTTCTTTTACGCTCTCGGGGCGATTGCCGCGCCTTATGTCGCCTCAAATCTGATCGACGCTTATGGACCCTCTGCGCTCTTTATCATGATTTCTGCCGGGCATATTGCGCTTGCTATTTTTGGCCTGATCAGAATGGGAAGACGACCCAGCCCACATCAGCGCACAAACTATGTTTCGACACCGCGTACCTCATTCACGGTGGGGCGACTGTTTGGGCGTAGCCGCAATCAGAGAAACGACACTGGCACTGACTGACTGGTCATGCTGGCGGCCTTGGGCTAAAGCTGCGCCAAACCTACACCAAAGGCGCCTCTAATGACCCGTCACCTGATCACATCCGCAATCCCCTACATCAACGGGATCAAACACTTGGGCAATCTTGTGGGGTCGCAATTGCCGGCCGACCTTTACGCACGCTACTTGCGTGGACGCGGGTTCGAAGTGCTGTTTTTGTGCGCCACCGACGAACATGGCACCCCTGCCGAACTCGCCGCCGCAAAGGCCGGCAAGCCAGTGGCCGAATATTGCGCCGAGATGCATGCCGTCCAATCCGAGATTGCGCGCGGCTTCCGACTGAGTTTCGACCATTTCGGGCGGTCGTCCAGCACGCAAAACCACAGGCTGACCCAGCACTTCGCCGGCAAATTGGACGAAAACGGACTGATCAGCGAAGTTTCCGAGAAACAGGTTTATTCCATTACCGACGGTCGTTTTCTGCCGGATCGATATATTGAAGGCACCTGCCCCAACTGCGGCTATGATAAAGCACGTGGCGATCAGTGCGAAAACTGTACCAAACAGCTGGATCCAACTGATTTGATCGACCCGCGCAGCGCCATATCAGGTTCAACCGATCTGGAGGTCCGCGAGACCAAGCACCTCTATTTGCGCCAATCGCGACTCAAAGACGATCTGAATGCCTGGATCGACAGCAAGACCGACTGGCCAGTTCTAACTACATCGATCGCCAAGAAATGGCTGCATGATGGCGACGGTCTGCGCGACCGGGGCATCACACGCGATCTGGACTGGGGTATCCCAGTCAAGAATGGCGATCAGGACTGGCCGGGCATGGAAGGTAAAGTGTTCTATGTCTGGTTCGATGCTCCGATCGAATACATCGCCTGTGCAGGCGAATGGGCCGAGGCAAACGGCACCGATTGGGAACGCTGGTGGCGCACTGACAAAGGCGCGCAAGATGTACGCTATACTCAGTTTATGGGCAAAGACAACGTGCCGTTCCACACCCTCAGTTTCCCAGCTACAATTCTGGGATCCGGCGAGCCGTGGAAGATGGTTGATCATTTGAAATCGTTCAACTTTCTCAATTACGACGGTGGCCAGTTCAGCACGTCGCAAGGGCGCGGCATCTTCATGGATCAGGCGCTTGAAATACTTCCTTCGGACTACTGGCGATGGTGGCTCCTGTCACATGCGCCGGAAACCTCAGATAGTGAATTCACCTGGGAAAATTTCCAGGTCTCGGTGAATAAAGATCTTGCCGATGTTCTGGGCAACTTCGTCAGCCGGATCACAAAATTTTGCCGTTCCAAGTTTGGTGAAACAGTTCCCGAAGGCGGCGAATTTGCAGCCGAAGAGACCGATTTGATTGAAAACCTGACAACCCGCATCCGCGCCTATGAGGCGCATATGGAAGCGTTGGAAGTCCGTAAATCAGCGCAGGAACTGCGGGCCATCTGGTCACTGGGCAACGAATATCTGCAGAGTGTGGCACCGTGGAGCACGTTCAAGACCGATCCGGACCGCGCCGCGGCGCAAACCCGTCTGGCCCTTAGTCTGATCCCCATTTATGCCGTGCTCAGCCGCCCGTTCATCCCCGACGCTAGTGCGGCAATGCTTGCCTCGATGAATTGTGACGACGCCAGATGGCCCGATGATGTGGCAACGGCGCTAAGCGCGCTTCAACCCGGCCACAGCTTTGCGGTGCCCGAGGTGCTTTTTGCCAAGATTACAGATGAAGACCGAGAGGGCTGGCAGGCGCGCTTTGCCGGGGTCCGCAGCTGATCAACTGCAGTCTCCTTTCTGCTGCTCCTGAGTAAAAGTTCAGGCTCATTGACACCCAACATCTCTGAAACAAAACGACAATATCTGATGCGCTGAAGTTCAGGCCACAAGGTCTGCGGGCAATTGTGCCCTTGAGATCAGTTCGGCGTTTGCTAGGTCATTCTCGCTGGCACGGGTTTGAGCCTGCTCGAGCGATAAGCCATGGGCCAGCCACCGTTCGACAAGGCGCGTGCGAAGCGTCGGCATGGGCACATCCAACCAGATTGCAACATCCCAATGAGCCCGCAAGTCTCGCCAGTTGGGTGCATCAAACAGCAGGTAATTCCCCTCGATGATCACCGTATCGCAGTGTTCTTCGATCAAACCTGACCCAGCAATAGCGATATCGCGGCTTCGATCGAATGTCGGGTAATAGACCGCAGGTTCATCGTGCAGTCGGGCGACCAGATGCAGAAACCCGGCAACATCGAAAGTCTCAGGCGCGCCTTTTTGGTTCAAAAGCCCGCGCTCTACGAGAAATTGATTGTGCAGATGGAAACCGTCCATCGGAACCACCTGAGAGAGACATCCGGCATCGCAAAGGTGCGCCGCGAGATGGTCAGCCAAGAGAGACTTGCCGCTGGCAGGGGCACCGGCAACGGCGACCAGACGACGCTTGCCCATACGAGGTCCCGCGAGGATTTTGTCCCGCAGCACTCTGGCGTTTTCCTCAGGGCTGCTCATGCGGCGGCGGGCGCTTCTTTCGCGCCGGTCATAAAGGCGACTGCATCTGACATCGTATAGTCTTTTGGGTCTATGACGCAGAGCCTTTTGCCCAGCCGATGCACGTGAATGCGGTCGGCGACCTCAAACACATGCGGCATATTATGGCTGATCAGAATGATCGGAATGCCGCGCGACTTCACATCCTGGATAAGTTCCAGAACCTTGCGACTCTCCTTGACGCCAAGCGCCGCTGTTGGTTCATCCAGAATTATGACCTTGGACCCGAAGGCGGCGGCGCGTGCCACGGCGACACCTTGGCGCTGGCCTCCGGACAGAGTTTCAACTGCCTGATTGATATTCTGGATCGTCATCAGGCCCAGCTCGGTCAGCTTATCGCGGGCCTGGCGCTCCATCTCGCCGCGGTCGAGCTTGCGAAACACTTTGCCCATGATGCCCGGCTTGCGGATCTCGCGCCCCATGAACATGTTGTCCGCAATCGACAGCGCCGGCGACATGGCCAGGGTCTGGTAGACCGTCTCGATCCCGGCGTCGCGACCCTGAATGGGGGAGGTGAACTGGATCTTGTTGCCCTCTAGAAAGATCTCGCCTGCGTCTGGAGTGACAGCCCCGGAAATCGCTTTGATGAGCGACGACTTGCCTGCTCCATTGTCCCCGATCACGCCTAGAATTTCACCAGGCATTAGGTCGAAGTCGCAATGATCCAGCGCCGTGACGCGGCCATAGCGTTTGACCAGCCCGCGCCCTTTCAAAATGGGTTCCATTATGCTGAAGCCTTTCTGATCCACTGGTCCACAGTCGTGGCCCCGATGATGAGTGCGCCGATGAGCAGGAAGGTCCATTGTGGGTCGGCGCCATACATCCGCAACCCAAGCTCGAACACACCAACGATCAGCGCACCGAACAGCGCGCCCATAATCGAGCCGCGCCCGCCGAACAGCGAGATACCCCCGATCACCACAGCGGTGATAGACTGGATATTGCCGATGATGCCCGTGGTGGCAGACGGAGAGACCGAACCGAAGCGGCCGATCATGACCCAGCCCGCGAGCGCGCAGATCAATCCGACCAACGCATAGACGGAAATGATGGTGCGCTTCACGTCAACGCCTGCAAGTTCAGCCGCCTCCGGATCGTCGCCTACCGCGTAGACATGGCGCCCCCAAGCAGTGTGTTTCAACACATAGGCCAAAACCATCACCAACAAAATCATGAAGACTACGCCCAAGGTAAAGGACGCGCCGCCAACGCTATATTTGGTGCCAAAGAATTGCAGCATCGGGGCTTGCGCCTCGATGTCTTGCGAGCGGATCGTTTCGTTGTTGGAGTAGATATAGTTGGCCGCCAGCACGATTTGCCACATGCCAAGCGTTACGATGAAGGGAGGCAGCTTAACGCGCGCCACCAGCCAGCCGCTGGCGGCACCGATCAGTGTGCCCGCGATCAAACCAGCCGGGATCGCAACAATTGCTGGCATCCCGTAGCGGAATGTGAATTGCCCCATGATGACCGAGCAGAGCACTGCGATGGCCCCCACCGACAGGTCAATACCTGCCGTCAGGATAATTAGGCTTTGCGCCGCGGCAAGAACGCCCACGATCTGCACCTGCTGCAAGATAAGCGTTAGCGCGAAGGGCGAGAAGAACTTGCCTCCCAAGAGCACCGCAAAGAGTATCAGCGACATGACCAATACGATCAGCGGCACCAACGCCGGGTTCTCGTGTAGCACATGTTGCAGCTTGCCTAGGAAGTCCCGACGATGGTCGTCGAACTCCGCGACGCCTGTGTCGGAATTGGCCAAGTCGGATTCATATTCCGTGCCGGACTGCGTGGACTCAGCCATGGAGGCTCCCTCGGGGTTTGACATCTATGCGCATTGCGCACGCGGTACCCCAGTAGGCCGGAAAGGCGCGAAGGGGTCGCGATTTGAATGAGAAAGTGGTGTCGAAAGGGGCGTAATGCGCCCCTTTCGGTGTCTTAATTCAGCAGATCAGCCCCAGCAGCGATCGGTGCCTTCTTGCACGGAAATCGACTCGACTCCGTCCACTGCCTTGTCGGTCACCAGCGATACGCCGGTGTCGAAGAAGGACTTACCAGGAGTGTTTTCCGGCTTGGTGCCGTCTTTGGCCCAAGCGGCAATCGCTTCAACGCCCAAAGAGGCCATCAGCAGCGGGTATTGCTGCGAGGTGGCGCCGATCACGCCGTCTGCCACGTTCTGGATGCCGGGGCAGCCGCCGTCGACGGACACGATCAGCACGTCATTCTCGCGGCCGATGGACTTAAGTGCCTCATAGGCGCCAGCAGCGGCAGGCTCGTTGATGGTGTAGACCACGTTGATGCCGGGGTCCTTCGCCAGCAGGTTCTCCATCGCCTTGCGGCCACCTTCTTCGTTGCCCGAGGTCACGTCGTGGCCAACGATGCGTGCGTCTGTCTCGTCGCCCCATTTGTTCGCGTCGCCCAGATCAACGCCGAAGCCTTGCAGGAACCCTTGGTCGCGCAGCACGCCCACTGTTGGTTGGCTGATGGCCAAGTCCAGCATGCCGATTTTGGCGGTCGCAGCCGCGTCGCCCATTTGGCCTGCAGCCCATTTGCCGATCAGCTCGCCAGCAAGGAAGTTGTCGGTGGCAAAGGTGGCGTCAGCAGCGTCGATGGGCTCAAGTGGCGTGTCGAGCGCGATGACGAGAAGCCCGGCGTCACGTGCTTGCTTAACGGACGTCGTGATCGAAGATGTGTCAGACGCGGTCAGCAGGATGCCTTTGGCGCCATCCGCGATGCAGGTCTCGATAGCCTGCACTTGTGTCTCGTGGTCGCCGTCAACTTTACCGGCGTAAGATTTCAGCGTAATGCCCAGCTCTTCGGCTTTGGCCGTCGCGCCTTCTTTCATTTTCACAAAGAACGGGTTGGTGTCCGTTTTCGTGATCAGGCAGGCGGTAATGCCATGGCCGTCTGCGAATGCCGCGCCAGACAGGGCGGTCAGTGCTACGGCAGTGGTAGCGAATAATTTCTTCATGGTGTCCTCCCAGACAGTCGTTTCTCAAGAATAAGGAACGGAGCCTCCGCATGGATGAGCGGAATGACCCTAAGGAAACGTGATTCTCGCCAAACGTCAATAAGTAATTAAACTTGATTTATTAATCTCCAGTGTCATGATCCTGATCAATGTAAAGGCATCGAGGGCGCTTTTATGGACGGCTCAGAGATCAGATCGCTTAGTGGCGGCGTGAACCAAAGCGGTTTGCGCGACCATAACGAACGCCTGCTTCTGTCTATGCTACAGCGCCAGGGTGCGATGCCCGGAATGGAACTGGCGCGGCGTACCGGGCTTTCACCGCAAACGGTGTCGGTTATTTTGCGGGAACTGGAAAGGGACGGGTTTCTCGCTCGAAAAGATCCAGTCAGAGGCAAGGTCGGCAAGCCGTCGATCCCGATGGGACTGAACCCAGATGGAGTCTTTGCCTTGGGGCTGAAGATTGGCCGACGCAGCGCCGACCTCCTGTTGCTCGACTTCGCCGGGAAGGTGCGACAGCAGGTCCACACGTCTTATGCCTACCCCCTGCCCGAGGTTGTATTTGGGTTTATGCAAGACGGCTTGGCCACCATACTGGATGCTGCGCCCACAGAGACCGTGGAGCGAATTTGCGGGATTGGCATCGCGACACCGTTCGAACTGTGGAAATGGCACGATCTGGTCAGTTCACCCGCAGAAAAATTCCGGTCTTGGAAAGATATCGACTTTCGCTCAGAAGTTGCGAAGTTCAGCGATCTACCGGTGTTCATTGTGAATGACGCTACCGCCGCATGCCGGGCTGAACACCTTTTTGGTCGCGGCAATGAGTTTCGCGATTACGCCTATTTCTTCATCGGCTCATTCGTCGGCGGAGGTGTGGTTCTGAACGATACCGTATTCGAAGGCAATCAGGGCAATGCCGGTTCATTGGGCTCCCTGCGCAGCACCGGACCGTTGGGGGAAAGCCGCCAATTGATCGACGTTGCTTCAATCCATCTGCTTGAGGGGCGGCTGGTAGAAGCCGGGCTGGATCCGCAGTTATTGTGGCAGCGGCCGCAGGATTGGAGTGACTTGTCACGATACGTTGATCCGTGGATAGGAGAAACCGCGCAAGAGTTGGCCAAGGCCTCTTTGTCAATCTGCTCGGTCATCGATTTTGAAGCGATCCTGATCGACGGAGCTTTCCCGGAAGAGGTCCGCGATGAGCTAGTGGAACGTGTTCAACGCTATCTCGTCAATCAAGACGCCCGCGGGTTGATTTCCCCGAGGATTGACAGCGGCAGCATCGGCGAAAATGCCCGTGGCATCGGCGCAGCCAGCAGTCCGATCTTCAGCCAATTCCTCTTGAACACTAATGCAGGCTTGTCAGCAATTTGATAACAACTGGTGACAGAGAACCTGCGGTTTTTCTCTCTTCTATCATCCATGTCGGTTCACGCATTTTCCCCACGGTATTGACCCGCGCTATAGAGGCCTGAGACACAGATCGACCAAGCCATTCAATTAGGCTCAATTGGCGTCAGTAAAGAGGCCTTAAACAACCCGCCGAGCAAAGTTGCGCCCCAACGTATAGCAGCATTTCGAATTCTCTTTCCTTCCAGCGTTAACGAAGAATTAACCTTCTCGTTGAGACCTCAATTGCGCGCGGGTAAGATTGGACCCAATGGAGACTGACAATGACAACAGCCCAGCGCATCCTACCTTTGGCATTTATTGCGCTTTCTGCCTGCGCCGTAGCAAATGAGCTTCCGCAAGTGCGTGACTTCGATGTCCAAATTACCCAAACTTCGCCTTTTGCAACTTCACTGCTTGTTGCACCGGTAGAACGCGGCGCCGACCTGCCAAAGCTCAGCCAACTTTCAGGCCGTAAATTCGCCCTGTATTTCCGCGGCGAAACCGGATGCGCTGTAGACCCGTCGCGCCAGATATTTGTCCTCGGGGGCAACCGCGTCCCCGCAGGCTACATGGTGCCGACCATCTGTCCGTGAGCTGTCGCGGGCCACTCCTTAGGTCTGCCGCCGGTTGGCAACGCATCAGTCCTTTGGCGTTTGTGATGCCACCTGAACAAGTTTGAACCCAACGCGCAGAACGGCCCCGCAATCACTAATAGGGATGCGTTTGCCCGTCCCAGGTTTCAAAACATCCTGTTGTTTCAATCGCCAAATCCTCAAACCTGTTGATCAACCCCTCGGCGGCCTGATCGACGGTTATGTCAGCACTGCTGCCGCCCATATCTGTCTGCACCCAACCCGGGTGATAAATCCCCACGGCGATCCCGTCGCTGCGCAGATCTGCGGCCAGATTACGCCCCAGATTAAGCGCCGCCGCCTTGGAGGCTCGGTAAATATAGCTGCCCCCTGGCGCACGGGTGTCAGAGGCCATCTGGGATGAGATAATCGCGATCTTCGGCTTTTTTGATGCCCGCAACAGCGGCAACATGTGCTGCACGGTTTGGAACACACCGGTGACATTCGCCGCAAAGCTTGAGGCCCACATATCAACGGGATAGCCGGTATCTAGCGCCTGGCCTTTGTCCAGATAGACGCCGGCATTGCACACCAAAAGATCGACCGGATGATCCCTCAGCTTTAGCGCCAGCGCCGCGTGATCATCGGGCTTTGTCACATCAAGGACAGCATCCCCAGACACATCACGGGTGGTCGCAGTTACGTCTTGTCCCTGGCTCCGATAGTGCGCAGTGAGGGTCGCCCCAATTCCACGGCTGGCGCCGGTTATAACGACATGCATGGGTTAATTCATCTTCCGGTTCGGGCCAAAAGGCAGCGGTGCAACCGGCACCCCGTCTTCGATCAGTTTTTTTGCATCACCCAACCGTGCTTCTCCGTAGATCGCCCGCTCGGGCGCTGTTCCATCATGGATCGCACGCGCCTCGGCGACAAAACCGGTTCCGACATAATCCGCGTTTTCTTCAATCTTTTTACGCATTTCGGCCACAGCTTGCTCAGCGGGACTCAGCGGGGCAGAGAGCGGCCGAGTCTCCTCGGTGCCGACGCTGACCCTTGGGGCCATTACTGCTTTGGACACTTTCGCCGACCCGCAAACCGAACATTGCAAAAGACCCGCGGCCTCCAATTTATCGAAAGCAGCAACGGACTGAAACCAGCTGTCAAAGCTGTGATCAGCTTCACATTTCATAGCATATTGGATCATTAGAGCCTCTTGTCACAAGTTGCGCCGAGAATAGGGTTAGATCAGCCAACTACAAGCAGCTCAATCGCCAATTAGCGCAATTGCTTGGGATCAAAATCGCGCAAAATTCGGGCGAGTTCCGGTTCACCCACAAGTAAAGCGGCTTTTCGTAAGGAGAACCACTTGCGTTGACGTTGCCCTGCTTCCGGGTACTCAGCGCTCAGAGATTTTACCAGCACCGGGAAAATCAGAGCAACACAGGGCAGATCCGTTTTCGGAGCCACAACTTTGTTATAGGAATATAGTCCAAGACAACTGTCTTTCGCGCGCCCCACAACACCCGCCTCTTCCCAGGCTTCCTGTGCTGCGCACTCCGCCGGTGTTTTACCGTCCATAGGCCAGCCCTTAGGCACAATCCAACGGCCGGTGCGGCGCGACGTGATCAGCAATACCTCGGTCTTGCCATTCGAAATACGATAACAGAGCGCAGCAAACTGCGTACGCACGTCGCTTTTATTGTCAGCCCGAATTTTAATCGGCAGTTGTTTGATAAATGGGGCAGTCATTGGCCCTAACCTGTATTTTTCATTCACCATATATGAACAATATCACCGAATCACCATGTTTTTACGTTTCTTTTCCAGACATTGTGGCTTTTCTTCTAAAAATTTACCAACCCGGAAACCGAACACCTTCGCAATTAGCGACGACATGGCCTTGTCTTGGCGCCTGAGCTGGCAGATACTTTGGGCCAATGAAAACATGGTTTTATATCAGGGCATTGGCCGTTACAGGACTCCTTCTTGCGTCTACGATCAGTCGTGCAGAAACGCCAGTGACCGTCTTTGCCGCCGCCAGCCTCAAAACTGCGTTGGATCAGATCGCCTTAGAGTGGCCGAGAAAGGTAACAATTTCGTATAGTGGAAGTGGCGCCCTCGCCCAGCAAGTGAGTCAAGGGGCTCCAGCGGACGTCGTCATCTTAGCCAACACACGGTGGATGGACTGGCTTGAAAGCAAAGGTATCATCGACTCTGATCTTCGCCGGAATCTGCTTGGCAACAGGCTGGTTTTGGTTGCCGCGTCTGGCCATCCTCCCATAGCCGCAGATCAGCCCGGCGCCGTTTTGGATACTCTGAACGGCGGCCGACTTGCTATCGGTCAGACGACCGGTGTGCCTGCGGGGATATATGGCCGCGCTTGGCTGAAGAATGCCGGCCTCTGGGAAGAGCTTGCACCGCATCTCGCCGAAACCGAAAATGTAAGCGCAGCGCTTGCCTTTGTGACCCGATTGGAAACACCTCTGGGTTTGGTTTATGCCAGCGACGCGACTGCTGAACCCAGCGTGGACATTGTTTATGAAGTCCCCCCAAGCCTGCATCCGGAAATCATCTACCCGGCGGCAGCCCTCACGCCAGAAGGTGAGACCTTTCTGAGTTTTCTGTTCCAGCCTGCAACATTGCAAATCTTTGAGACCTACGGATTTCTGACGACGGACCCCGCCTCATGACTCTGTCCGAAGCTGAATGGGCTGCCCTTCTACTGTCGCTCAAAGTGTCGGTATGGGCCACGATTTTCACTCTGCCCATCGCGCTTTGGGTAGCCTGGCTGCTGGCGCGCAAATCGTTCTGGGGTAAAGGCATGTTAAACGCGGCAGTGCACCTGCCGCTGGTTCTGCCACCGGTTGTCACGGGGTATCTGCTGCTGATTGGATTTGGTCGCAACGGACCCATTGGCCAAGTGCTTTATGACTGGTTTGGGATCACCCTTGCGTTCCGGTGGACTGGTGCCGCGCTTGCCGCTGGCATTATGGGATTTCCACTCATGGTGCGCGCCATCCGGCTGGCAATCGAAGCGGTTGACCCAAAACTTGAACAAGCAGCGGCGACACTGGGTGCACCCCACATTTCAGTCTTTTTGCGGGTAACGCTGCCTCTCATTGTTCCGGGCGTCTTGGCGGGCGCCGTCATGGGGTTTGCCAAGGCGATGGGCGAATTCGGGGCCACCATCACGTTTGTTGCAAACATACCTGGCCAGACTCAGACGTTGCCGTCGGCAGTTTACGCATTCCTGCAGGTTCCGGGCGAAGAGCATGCGGCCTTCAGACTGGTCGTGCTGGCGCTCATCGTAGCCCTTGGCGCCGTTGCTCTGTCTGAATGGCTGGCCCGCCGCGTGGCCCGCAAGATTGCGGGCCACGATGCTTAAAGTTTTTGTGCAACACCAGTTGGGCGACTTCCAGATTGATGCAATGTTCGAGGCTGGTCCGGGCGTGACTGCCCTGTTTGGACGATCCGGCACCGGCAAGACCACATTGGTCAACGCGGTAGCAGGTTTGCTCACGCCTAAGACCGGGCACATCACCTTGAATGGCCACACACTTTTGGACACGAATATGGGCGTGAACGTGCCCGCACATCGGCGGCAAATGGGATATGTGTTTCAGGACGGGCGGCTTTTTCCTCACCTCACGGTTGCTCAAAATCTCAACTTTGGGACCGGCTACGCCAGCGTGCCCTTATCGCAGAAAAATCAGGACAACCTTGTCGACCTTCTTGGTATTCGCGCGTTACTGGCCCGCCGACCTGCTGCCCTTTCGGGCGGAGAAAAGCAACGGGTGGCGCTGGGCCGGGCTCTGTTTGCTGCACCAAAACTGCTGTTGATGGACGAACCGCTGGCAGCCCTTGATGCGCCGCGCAAAGAGGAAATTCTGCCCTATCTTGAACAATTGCGCGATGCTCCGGGTGGTGCCGTACCAATCCTGTATGTCAGTCACGCGGTCGACGAAATCGCCCGACTCGCCGATGACATCATTCTGCTAAAGGAGGGTCATATCGCGGCAAATGGCAGTGTGTTCGACGTCCTGTCTGATCCCGCAGCGGTGCCTCTTCTGGGCGTGCGCGAGGCTGGCGCCCTGATCAAGGCGCGCGTCATTGCCCATGCTGATGACGGTCTAAGCACCTTGGAAACCAGCGCGGGGTCACTCGAACTGCCCGGCGTGCGCGCCGAAATTGGTGCGCTTCTGCGATTGCGCGTGCTGGCGCAGGATGTGATCCTGTCACGCGTACGTCCAGAGGGGCTATCCTCAGTCAATATCCTGCCCGTCAGTGTAATAAGTGTCCGCAGTGGCGACGGGCCGGGTGCCGCGATTGCGCTCCAAGCCGGCACAGATCGCCTGCTCGCGCGGCTCACATTGCGCGCCGTCAAAGAGCTTGACCTGACCCCTGGCACCACATGTTACGCCATTGTTAAAGCAACCACGGTGGCCCGCGGCAGTATCGGCCGCGGCACGCCGCAAACCTGACGTCCTTCAGGCCGAACGCAGGAGGTGTAGGCAAGCGGTGTTATTCCGCTGGGCCAGCATAGCCGCAGAACGAGGGATCAGGGCTTTTTGGGTCCGCTCCCGCATCTCGGAAGGGGACGACCGCGGTCGGCATAGGCAAGAAACATGACAATTTCATCGGGCCTTGGCCCGTCGGGCACACAAAGCGTCATGGTGTCGAAATGGTCAAAGGACCAGGGATTGTCTTTGTGACCCAGCGGCAAATCTATTGAAGCGCCGATTGTTCCAATCTTCACATTGGACGGAATAACAGCCTCGCCGCCTTGAACCGCGGTTCGCATCGGAGTGCCCAGTCTGGGGTGAATGACCGCGCCGCCATGTTCCATATCACCCGCAACGCCGACAATTGCGGCCTTGCCATAAGACACCGGGGCTCCGGTGAGTTGTGCTACGGCTTCTTCCGCAAGTTGACGTCCCAGTTCTGCTCCGCACTCGAAAAGGGCTGAAAGGTCGGATTCGAAACGCCCTGCCAGCGGGTTTCGAATGACTGCGGCGGCGGCAACACGCGACACCGGCTCACATGGTTCGCCAAATGAATCTGACGTGATCAACTCGCGCGTGAATACTATCTTACGTATATGAACCATTCCTGCCCTCCGAAATTCAAAATGAGACAATGATGGTCAATTTTCAGGGATTGGTCGATCTCTAATCGAACGGGCTAGGCTAGGTCCTTTGATGCTGGATATAGATTTTGGTCTCAGCGCTGACCAGCACCCTTTGGAATCTGTCCAAATAATTGTTGATGGCAGCCTATGCCCGCGGAACCTCTGATTTGCTCATGCGCAGCCGCAACCGATCAACCAGTTGTTCCTGTGGCACATCCGCGTCGATCGCCAGTTTGCGCAATCCAAAATGCACATGTGCGATTTCCTGATAGTAGCTGGTATAGGCGTAATTTGTCGCAGCCCCTGCAACCGCCCCCAGAACAGGCACCGTCTGCGCAGCTAATTTCTGGCCCAACACCGTGGCAAGGCGCGGCGCGATCCGCGCAATAAGCCCCTGCATTGCCCCCCCCGTCAGCGCCAGTCGCACCGACAAGAACCCCAGATCAGCCCCGTCATCATTCGCCAAAGGGCCCGCGGCTGCAAACACCTGAATACAATCGAACTGAACATTTTCGGCTGCAGGATCAAAGTCATACCCTGCCGCGACGCCCTGAATTGCGCGCAGCAAAACGGTTGTGGTGACCGGTAATTCTGCCAAAGCGGTCGGCAATCCTCCAAAGCCGCCAGCGGCCCCCATCGCGGTCGCAGCGGCAGTGTTCAGCCAGCCAGCCTGATCCGGCAGAACTCCTCGTGATACATGGGCGGCGGACATCGCGACCTTCAGCGCCTTTGCAGCGCCTTCTTCCAACCCGGCGCGCACCGGTCCGGGCAAGCGATCCAGCAGGTTGTCAGCCTTGCCACCCAGCAGGTTCAGCACCTGAATACCGACTCCGCCAGCCGCCTTATACCGCGCCGCCAGCCGATCCAGTTCCGCGTCGACATCTATTGCAATCAGGGCGGTTGTATCAGGCATCAAAAACGTCCTTTTGGTCCTTCTTCAACATCGGGCCTGTCGTGGCTGCTTTCAAGACTGCTTGTCCGCAGATCGCACCGCTCCGACAACACCCTCCCATCCTCCAGGGCACAGATCCTGCCCCAGCACCCGGTCCGGATTGGTTGGTGGCGGCATTTCGATACCTGCCAGCGGCAGAAATCCAAACCGGCCATAATAGGGCGCATCCCCAACCAACATGACACGCTTCCAGCCCGCTGCACGTGCCAGATCAAGCGCATCTCGGATCAGAGCCGCGCCCAGCCCCTCTCCCTGCCGGGTCGGGTGCACAGCAATCGGACCAAGCAATAACGCAGCAGCATTGCCAACAAAAACCGGCCAGAACCGGATCGCACCGGCCAGTATCTGCTCCGCATCACGCGCAACCAAGGACAGTTCAGCCACAGGCGGCACATCATCGCGTAAACGATAAGACGACAACGCTTCGCGCCCCGGGGCAAAGCACAGATCATATAGCGCCTCGACCTCCCAGTAATCTTCTGCCCGTTCTGGCCGAAGTTCGTACACTGCTCGTCCTCTCCGTTCTTGCTGGAAATCGCCGTAGCACGACATTAGAGATTGGGCAAACATCAGGAGAGACACATGTTCTATCGCCCCGCCGACGGCCACGGCCTGCCGCACAATCCGTTCAATGCTATTGTGACACCCCGTCCGATCGGCTGGATCTCAAGCCGGGACGCAGATGGTCGCAATAATCTGGCGCCTTATTCGTTCTTCAACGCTGTGGCTTATGTGCCGCCACAGGTGATGTTTGCCTCGACCGGACACAAGCCTGATCAAGAGGGCAGCAAAGACAGTGTAAGCAACATCCGCGAAACCGGCGTGTTTTGTGTGAACATCGTAGAGTTCTCAGCCCGCGATGCGATGAACAAAAGCTCAGCTATGCTGGGCAAAGAGGTTGATGAGTTCGCCCATGCGGGTCTCACGGCTGAGCAATGCGAGACAATCGACTGCGCACGGGTTGCGGGAGCACCTGCAGCTCTTGAATGTAGGCTGGCCGAGATTGTGACCTTGCAGGGAGAGAGCAATTTTCTGGTGCTGGGCGAAGTGACCGGCATCCACATGCGCGACGAATGTCTGGTAGACGGGCGCTTTGATATCACTACCTATCAACCGCTGGCCCGGCTTGGGTATCGTGACTATACCCACGTGCGTGATTTGTTCGAGCTAGGCCGCCCGGATGATTAGGACACATTGACAATGCGAAAGGGTTTGCCGGCGAGTTAGTGACCGCCCAATATCCCGGTACGTACCGCATAATCCACAGCCAGTTCATAGTCGGGATCATCATCACTATCGACCATTAGGTGGCCCGCCTTGTTGAGAACTTTGTGGCAATCGCGACTAAGGTGGCGCAGCTGAATGCGCTTGCCTGCATCCTCGTATTTTAGCGCCACGGCTTCGATGGCCTGCAAGGCGGATTGATCCACAACCCGGCTGCCGGCAAAATCCACGATCACCACATCCGGATCCTGTGTGGGATCAAAAAGCTCTGCGAACCCTTCAGAAGAGCCAAAGAACAAAGGGCCGTTAACCTGATAGACCTTGGCGCCTTCTGGCGTGACATATGTCTCGGCATGGATGCGCCGTGCATTGTTCCACGCATAAGCAAGGGCGGACACAATGACTCCCACAACAACCGCGACGGCGAGATCCTCCATCACCGTGACAACGGTGACCAACAGGATGACAAAGGCATCGGTTTTGGGGACACGACGCAGAATGGTCAACGAGTTCCACGCAAATGTCCCGATCACCACCATGAACATCACCCCCACAAGGGCGGCCAGCGGAATCAGTTCAATAATGCTTGATCCGACCAGAATGAACAGGAGCAGGAACACAGCCGCAGCAATTGCCGCCACCCGGGTCCGGCCGCCCGATTTCACGTTGATCATCGACTGACCAATCATCGCGCACCCGCCCATACCGCCAAAAAATCCGGTGACGGTGTTGGCCACGCCCTGCGCAATACATTCCTGTGATGCGCCGCCCCGCCTGTTGGTCATTTCGCCCACAAGGTTCAGAGTCAGCAGGCTTTCAATCAATCCGATTGCGGCCAGAATGACGGCGTATGGCAGGATAATTTCGAAGGTCTCGAAGGTGAACGGCACCATCGGAATATGCCACTGCGGCAACCCACCCTCGATCGATGCCAGATCGCCGACGCGCGGCACGTCCAGCCCAAAGCCAATGACCACAGCGGCAATGATCCCGATCCCGGCAAGCGGCGCCGGGATGAACCGCGTGATGCGCGGCATCACCCAGATAATTCCCATCGTGGCCGCCACCAGCCCCAACATCAGGAACAGCGGCATGCCTGACAGCCACTGTCCGCCGCTCAGGCCATGCCCGGTGTCAACCATACTGCCGGGCACCTTGAACTGGCTCATCTGAGCCAAAAAGATAACAATCGCCAGTCCGTTCACAAAACCCAGCATCACCGGGTGCGGCACCAGTCGGATGAACTTGCCCCAGTGCATGGCCCCGGCAAACACCTGCAAAAGCCCCATCAGAACAACTGTGGCAAACAGATATTCGACCCCGTGCTGCGCAACCAGCGCCACCATGACAACAGCCAACGCACCCGTGGCCCCCGAAACCATCCCCGGTCGCCCGCCAATTAGCGCAGTGATCAGCCCGACAATAAACGCGGCATACAACCCGACCAGAGGATGCACGCCGGCGACAAACGCAAAGGCCACAGCCTCGGGGACCAGCGCCAGCGCAACGGTCAACCCGGCGAGCAACTCAATCCGGATACGCCCGACACTCATCCCCTCTTCCGGCATCCAGCGCAGATCAGGCATAACAAGGCGATTGGCAAACGAGGCCAGAATGGCTTTTTTCATGGGTTTTCCTGATGGAATTGGGGTTTTCGCGCTGTGGAGGTGTTAGCGCTGACCCCTAGACCCTTTTGCAAAGAATGAAAACCCCGGCGCATGGGTACCGGCCCGTGCAAAATCCCTCTAAGCAGTCCCGCCTAATGTTTGCGCCGTGCGCGGATAGAAAGAGGTTACACACACCCGATCATGACGCTAATCTGTGTCAACCCGGAGACGCCCATGCCCCTGATCCGCACCCGCGCTGATATCGACAACAAACTCGGCGGACCGCTGCCCGCGGAGGCTGCGGTGATGGCGGCTTGTGAGGTCGGAGACGTGTGCATTCTGGGGGACGGCAGTCTGCCAGAGGAAGGCGACGCAACCCGCGAAGTTCGCGCGGACGTATTGCGCTATCTTATTGTGGGCGGGTGCGACAAATGCCCCGTCGCAGACTTGGGAGTGCGTGTGGTTGGCGCCAATGTCACAGGCACGCTCGACCTGAGTTTTGCCAGCGCCACAGGTCTGAAAAGCGATACATTGGCTCATGTGAGGTTCCAGGTTTTGGCTGATAGTAGATCTCCGCTAACACTTGGGAGTGTCAGACTCTACGACCTGGATGCGCTTCCGTTGGTATCCAG
>RCNF010000544.1_pt1 | contig 19302 bp, 20 predicted proteins | sample 2041311 | NCBI WGS metagenome assembly RCNF01 (sample SAMN09708228, study PRJNA481090) | Marine sediment metagenome, whole genome shotgun sequencing project. | biome: marine sediment; feature: ocean; material: sediment; isolation source: Sewage treatment plant 2 marine sediment (STP2) ... | reverse complement strand
TTAACTAACTCTATGACTAGTATTTATCAAAACGAATATATTCGTATAGAAGTAGAGGACTCAGAGATTCCGTGGTTGAAGATATTTGCTCAAGATAACTGCAAAGAAATGACGGATTGTAACCAAGAGACCAAACAACAGATTTGGATGCTTCTTGATCTCATCGAAGGTGGAATGCTGGATTACTTCAAGCCTGAAAAAATCAACATTGCGTCTTTTGCCAATTATGTGCCTCAAGTGCACTGGCACATCATGGCGCGCTTTAAGGAAGACAGTTTTTTTCCAGAACCTATGTGGGGTGAGAAGCAACGTGAAGCTAATTTAAGCTTTCCAGATATGGACTCATTTATTAAACAACTGGTTCAGAAACTGTCATAACCATATTCCTAATTTTACTACGAAGCTAACTGGTATTATTTAGAAACTAGCTGCTCTTTTAAAAAGGTCAGATACCCTTCCATAAACACAAAGTTTTCAGCTGCCTGTTTTACATCATGACCTTCAGCATCCAACTTATTCAATAAACTCTCACTTTGCGGAAGTACAAATCCCATCTGTTGTTCATCAAACAACTGGGTCGCTAACGCTAAATCATCCTTTTCCGCTGATAATAAAGTAGGCACTAAATCATCATTCTCTATGGGTGAATCTGGGTCGAGAATATCAGCCACCAGCTTTGATTCGAGAAAAGCAAAATTAGCTTTTCGAGCCGAGTCTTCTTGATCTAATTCTTGCAGTGCGTGAGCATCTGTACCAGCGCCTTGACGCACAGATTGCATAATCACCGTAAGCAATTTTTTAATCGACTCTTGCACTTTACTTTGATCATCTGCAACACTGACTGAAGATGCATACATTTTATCTAAGCCATCTTTAACTTCCAGAATCACTTCGCTATCTTCGTTCGGCTTTAAAGAAATGGCTTTGGTCATCACATCGCGGAAATCAGACATAAATTGCTGCAATATATCGTGATCTTTTTTCTGGTTTTCTTGCAATGAATCACTATCAACTTCTGTTTGACGTGCCCCAAACAACACATTATTACTGCGTCGAATTAAATGACGTTCGTGTGCACCAGGATTTTCGCTGGGATAAAATATCCCGTCAATTTTGTCTTCCATTGAAAAGGTCTCATTGGGCTTTGTATTAAAAGCAGTATGCTAACATGATCTTGATGCATATTAAGTATCACTATTGGGGCATTTTGCTGTTTAAGATCACCCCCCTACTTATAGCCTGTTTTATTTGCGTTAAAGTTGAAGTGATTGCTCTAACATCTAAAAAACTTCCATGTTAATATTCTCTGCCATCCAAGAACGTAACTTTAACGTAAGAACGAACGTAAATACCGACATGAATATTCAATCAGCAATTAACAAAGCCATAGAAAAAGAAGACCTCAGCATTGATGAAATGACTGATGTGATGCACCAAATAATGACCGGCCAGGCAACCGATGCTCAAATCGGCGGTTTCTTAATCGCTATGCGAATGAAAGGCGAAACGGTTGAAGAAATCACTGCGGCAGCTAGCGTAATGCGCTCTCTAGCCACACCCGTTGAATTAGACAAAGAAAAACTCGTCGAAATCGTTGGTACGGGTGGTGATGGTAGTAGCACTTTTAATGTGTCAACAGCGAGTTGTTTAGTCGTAGCAGCAGCAGGTGGACGGGTTGCTAAACATGGTAATCGCTCAGTATCGAGTAGCTCTGGTGCCGCTGACTTACTAGAAGCCGCGGGTGTTAATCTAGAAATTAATGCTGATCAGGTTAAGAAATGTGTTGAAGATATTGGCGTAGGATTCATGTTTGCACCGAAGCATCACAGTGCAATGAAACATGCCATCGGGCCACGAAAAGAAATGGGGGTACGCACCTTATTCAACCTACTCGGCCCGTTAACTAATCCTGCTGGAACGCCCAACCAAGTGCTTGGCGTTTTCAGTAAAGACTGGGTAAGACCGATTGCAGAAGTGTTGTTAAAATTAGGTTCTAATCATGTCATGGTCGTTCATGGACAAGATGGTATGGATGAGATTAGTATTTCCTCTCCAACTTATGTTGCAGAACTCAAAGATGGTGAAATTTCAGAATACACCATCAAACCTGAAGACTTTGGCTTCAACCAACACCCTATCAGTCATATCCGCGTTAAAGATGCCCAAGAAAGTCTGGAAATGGTTAACTCTGTATTAAACAATGAAAATAGCCCAGCTAGAGATATCGTCGCTTTAAATGCCGGCGCTGCCATTTATGTAGCAGGCTTAACCGCATCACATAAAGCAGGTATCGAACGCGCTCTGGAAGTTATTGAATCCGGAGAAGCACGAAAGAAATTACTCGACCTAATTAATGAATCTAACTCGTTCTAATAAAAGCCGTGGTAACGAAAACTGCGCTAATGGAAACTGGAACTAATGGAAAGTAATACACCTGATATCCTGAAGAAAATCATTCTTCGCAAAGAGCAAGAAATAGCAGAACGCCTTCAAAAAAGAAGTTTAGCTGACGTTATTAATAGTGTTGAAGATGCCTCACCAGTTCGTGGTTTTGTAAATTCGATGCAACAACGAATTAATAATGGCGATGCTGCGGTTATCGCTGAAATTAAGAAGGCCTCTCCCAGCAAGGGCGTAATGCGCGAGAACTTTATCCCTGCTGAAATTGCCAAGAGTTATGAGAAAGGTGGTGCGAGTTGCCTATCTGTTCTCACTGATATCGACTTTTTTCAAGGCAGTGATGAGTATCTTCAACAGGCCAGAGCAGCGTGTAACTTACCTGTGATTCGTAAAGATTTCATCGTAGACCCGTATCAGATCTATGAAGCTCGGGCGCTAGGAGCGGATTGTGTTTTGCTTATAGTAGCGGTATTAAGTGATGAACAAATGTCGTCGCTTTATCATCTTGCGCGCGAACTCGGCATGGATGTATTGATTGAAGTGCACGATGAAGAAGAGCTAATGCGCGCATTACCTCTAGAAGCTACGCTAGTAGGAATCAACAACCGCAACCTGCGCAATTTTGAAACCTCATTAGATACCACACTAGACCTACTTGAAAAAATACCAGACGACAGAATAGTTGTTACAGAAAGCGGCATACATTCTGCTGAGCACGTAAAACTGATGCGTGATCACCACGTTAATGCTTTCCTAGTTGGTGAAGCATTTATGCGTGCAGAAGAGCCAGGTGATGAACTAAAGAAACTATTCTTTTAATTCTTTCATTAAGTACTCTAAACAAAGCAGCTTTAACAAAGTATCTTAAATAAACCACCCTACATTGATTACTAATCGGTAAAATCTACCTATGTTCACCTATCCCGACATTGATCCCATCCTCATCCATTTCACTGAAACAACCGGTGTGCGCTGGTATGGCTTAATGTATGTTATTGGCTTTCTCTCTTTTCTTTTTTTAGGAAAGTTAAGAGCCAGACGTCCGCATAGCCCAGTTAAACCCGAACAAGTAGATGACATCATGTTTTACGGTGCAATTGGCGTAATTGCAGGCGGCAGAATTGGTGAAATGTTCTTTTATCAATTCTCAGAACTGATGGCTGACCCAATGAAACTTTTCCGCTTATGGGAACCAGGCATGAGTTTTCACGGCGGTTTAATTGGTGTTTTGATCGCCATGCTTATACTTGCCAGAAAATGGAATCTACGCTTTTTACAACTCGGTGATTTTATCGCCCCGATGGTTCCTATTGGTTTAGGCGCAGGCAGAATGGGTAATTTTATCAATGGCGAACTCTGGGGACGCCCTACTGATGTCCCTTGGGGAATGGTTTTTCCAGATGTTGATAATCAAGCCAGACACGCATCACAACTCTATGAGTTTATTGGTGAAGGCGTCCTGCTATTTTTGATTTTATGGTTCTTCTCGAAAAAGTCACGCCCACTAGGTGCAGTTTCTGGACTATTTTTACTCGGTTACGGTATCGCACGTTCAACCGTAGAATTTTTTAGAGTCCCCGACAATAGCGATTTCCTTGGTATTGAATGGTTAACACAGGGACAACTGTTATCGTTACCGATGATAGTCGCGGGAATTGGATTACTACTATGGGCGTATAAAAGTAATAACTCTGACAATAGTTCCAGCAATAGCTCTAACAAAAAATCTGGCAATAAACCAAGAGCAAGAAAGGGAGTAAAAGCATGAAGCAATACCTAGATTTAATGCGTCACGTTTATGAAAACGGCACTGTAAAAGAAGACCGCACAGGTACTGGAACAAAATCCGTTTTTGGCTATCAAACCCGCTATAACTTGGCTGAAGGCTTTCCCCTCGTTACTACCAAAAAATGTCATCTAGGCTCTATCATCCACGAACTATTATGGTTCTTAAAAGGTGACACCAATATCAAATACCTCAAAGAAAACGGTGTGCGTATTTGGGATGAATGGGCTGATGACGAAGGTAATCTTGGACCTGTATACGGTTCTCAATGGCGCTCATGGCCAACACCTTCAGGTGGCCATATCGATCAAATAGCAATGATCATCGATCAGATCAAAAACACACCTGACTCGCGCCGCATTATTGTGAGTGCATGGAATGTTGCTGACGTTGAAAATATGGCACTTCCACCTTGCCACGCATTCTTCCAGTTCTACGTAGCCGATGGAAAACTCTCTTGTCAACTCTATCAGCGCAGTGCAGACATCTTCCTTGGGGTTCCTTTTAATATTGCATCTTATGCGCTATTAACCATGATGGTCGCTCAAGTCACAGGACTCGAAGCAGGTGATTTCATCCATACGCTTGGTGACGCACATTTGTATTCTAATCATATGGAACAAGCAGAATTGCAATTAAGCCGCGAGCCATTGCCTCTGCCGACAATGAAGATTAATCCTGATGTAGATTCTATTTTTGATTTCACATTTGAAGATTTTGAATTACTAAATTATGAAGCACACCCACATATAAAAGGGATAGTAGCCGTTTAAAAAGTCCCCCCTACTTATAGGGCATTTTTAAGAAACCCTCTATAAGTAGGGGGGTGACTTTTTTCATCATATCTATAATTAGAAAAGCTCAAGATTAAAAATACTCAAGTTAAAGAGAATACTTATAACTTGTGACATTACTTCAATTAGCTACACTTCCATCTAAATCATCACAGAGATATGTAGCAATGAAAAACAATATACCTAATACCATGACAGCCGTTTTACTAACTGGTCATGGCGGTTTAGATAAATTGGAATACCGTAGTGATGTATCCACCCCTTCACCCAAAGCAAACGAAGTATTAATCGAAGTCTTTGCGGCGGGTATTAACAATACAGACATCAATACTCGTATTGCCTGGTATTCAAAATCTGTTACTACTGCAACTGATGAAGGCGCTACAAAAGGTTTTGATGATGCGGATAATGATGACAGCTCATGGTCGGGCGCAGCGATCCAATTCCCTCGCATACAAGGTGCAGACGTTTGTGGCGAAATAGTTGCTGTAGGCGATGATGTTGATGACAGTCGAATGGGTGAGCGAGTTTTAGTACGAAGTATCATGCAAACTTACACTGAGTTTCGCCCTTATGAATGCTGGACATTAGGTTCTGAAATGGATGGTGGTTTTGCTCAATTTTCCGTCGCACCTTCTGCAGAAAGTTATGCCGTAAATAGTGACTGGAGTGATGCTGAACTCGCATCGATCCCTTGCGCTTATTCAACAGCTGAAAACATGCTCCACCGAGCAAATGTAAAAGCTGGTGAAACAGTGTTGATTACTGGCGCATCTGGAGGTGTTGGTTCTGCTGCTGTGCAATTGGTAAAACGTCGTGGTGCTCGCGTAGTTGCCGTAACTAGTGAGTCTAAAGCTGATGAGGTTAAAGCGCTAGGTGCTGATGAAATAGTATTTCGTGGCGAATCCATTGTAGAGAAAATTGGTGCTGAACAACTCGATGTTGTTATTGATTTAGTGGCTGGAGATGATTGGTCTCAGTTTATTGATGCGTTAAAACGAGGTGGCCGTTATGCCACCGCTGGAGCAATTGCAGGGCCTATCGTTGAGTTAGATGTAAGAACGTTATATCTAAAGGACTTAACATTCTTTGGTTGCACTTTTCAGGAAGAAATCGTTTTTCAGAATCTAATAAAATATATAGAGGCAAACGAAATAAAACCGTTAGTTTCTAAAACTTATCCGCTTTCAAAAATTGCTGAAGCGCAAACTGATTTTTTGAAAAAAATGCACACGGGAAAACTAGTTTTAATACCGCCACAGGTAAAATCTTAGAACCCAAAATACAATCTGTATGTTATGGATTTCTCCTTATAAAATATGGAAGCAAGTCTGTTTTAGCGCTTAAAACGTTTTATCTTCTTGAAAAAAGCTCGAAAGCCTTAATTTATGATAAGTCCTGCCATTATTCATTCTTTTTATTAAAATAGGATAGCCTTTGCAAATAAAGGGGAGTAAAATCCACTCAAATTGACGCGTTTTGTGCATAACTCCCTTTAAAATCAAGAAAAAAGCAAAAATGGCTAAAATACTACTTTTGAATGGTCCCAACCTAAATTTGCTCGGGACAAGAGAGCCTGAACTGTATGGTTCAGACACTTTGGATGATATTGCCACACGCCTAGAAAAGCAGGCTTCTGCTAAATCACATGAGCTCAGTCATGTACAAAGTAACTCTGAGTCGAAGCTTGTAGATACTATTCATCAAGCAGCAAAAGACGATATTGATTTCGTTTTAATCAATCCAGCTGCTTTTACCCATACTAGTGTTGCACTACGCGATGCTTTTTTGGGCACTCAAATTCCGTTTATAGAAATACACATTTCCAATGTGCATCAACGCGAAGAATTTCGCCAGCATTCATATTTTTCTGATATCGCTGTCGGTACTATCGTGGGCTTAGGTGCACAAGGTTACGAGCTTGCATTACAAGCTGCTATCAACCAATTGGATTAATATAAAACCAAAGCCATAATTTTATAGAGAAATTAATAGCGCATTAACCAGAGAAAAAATCATGGACGTTAGAAAAATCAAAAAGCTGATCGAGTTAATCGAAGCCAGTGATATTGCTGAATTAGAGATTGTCGAAGGTGAAGAATCTGTAAGAATTTCACGCAATTCCCCAGCGCCTGTATACGCTGCACCTCAATTTGCCGCTCCTCTAGCTGCTGCCCCTATAGCTACAGATATGTCTGCTTCACCTGGCCAACCAGATACAAGTGCGCCTCTGGGTGAGACAATTGATGCACCAATGGTTGGTACTTTTTATAGCGCAGCCTCTCCAACAACTCCACCATTTGTAAGTGTTGGAACTAAAGTCTCTATTGGAGACACACTATGCATCATTGAAGCGATGAAAATGCTGAATCAAATCGAGTCTGACAAGGCTGGAACCATCAAGGAAATCTTGCTTGAGAATGAGACGCCTGTTGAATTTGGGCAACCACTTTATGTTATTGAATAAGCTTTTATTTTTATATAACTTTTATTTTATATAAGTAGATATTTACAAAAGACGAATCAATAGTAATCGAGTCAGATATTGAGACAATTAAATGATTAAAAAATTACTCATCGCCAACCGTGGTGAAATAGCATTAAGAATTCTTCGGGCATGTCATGAAATGGACATTAAAACCGTGGCCGTTCATTCAACAGCAGATCGTGATTTAAAACATGTACGACTTGCAGATGAATCCGTGTGTATTGGCCCTCCTTCTTCCATGGATAGCTATTTAAATATTCCGGCCATTATTAGTGCCGCAGAAGTAACAGATTCAGATGCTATCCATCCAGGTTATGGCTTTCTTTCTGAAAATGCCGACTTTGCCGAGCGTGTAGAGTCTAGTGGCTTTATTTTCGTTGGTCCAAGCGCTGATACAATCCGTGTTATGGGTGACAAAATTGCAGCTAAAGCTGCAATGATCAAAGCTGGCGTACCCTGTGTTCCAGGGTCCGGCGGAGCTATCCCCGATGATCCTAAAGCATGTAAGAAAATGGCAAATGACATTGGCTACCCAATAATCATAAAAGCGACTGGCGGTGGCGGGGGTCGTGGTATGCGCGTGGTATACGATGAGTCAGATCTTTTAGAATCTATTACATTAACCAAAACAGAAGCTCGTGCGGCCTTTAATAACGATGTTGTTTTCATGGAAAAATTTCTTGAAAAACCGCGTCATATTGAATTTCAGGTACTTGCTGATACTCACGGCAATGCTATTCATCTCTGCGAGCGTGACTGTTCTATGCAGCGCCGCAATCAGAAAGTAGTTGAAGAAGCGCCTGCGCCTGGAATCACTCAAGAGCAACGTACACAAATGGGCGAGTCTGTTTCTAAAGCGTGTGTTGATATTGGCTACCGAGGCGCTGGTACATTTGAGTTTTTATATGAAAACGATGAATTCTACTTTATCGAAATGAATACACGTTTACAGGTTGAGCACCCAGTAACAGAGTTAATCACTGGTGTGGATCTAGTCAAACAACAGTTATTGATTGCCTCTGGCGAAGTGCTAAAAATCAAACAAGGCTTGATCCCTCGCGGTCACTCTATTGAATGTAGAATTAATGCTGAAGACCCTGAAACATTCGTACCTTCACCAGGAAAAATTGAGCGTTTCCATGTACCCGGTGGTTTAGGTGTGCGTGTAGACTCACATATCTATGGTGGTTACACCGTGCCGCCCTATTACGACTCTATGATCGGTAAACTCATTGTACATGCTGAAGATCGTGAAACTGCCATCAAGCGTATGCGCGGAGCACTCTCTGAAATGGTTATCGAAGGCATTAAAACAAACATACCTCTGCAGCGACGCATTATGGATGATACAGCGTTTATTGCGGGTGGTGCAGGCATTGACTATCTAGAAAAGAAATTAGGTCTATAGGATACATTGATTTTAAAGGAACAAGAGCATGGCTGAACAACGTTGGTTACAGCTGGTTTGTCAAACAAATCAGCAAAGCCATGCAATCATTGAAAACGCGATGGAGAGTGCAAATGCACTCTCCATTACATTTCAAGATGCAAAAGACACCCCGGTTTTAGAACCTTTACCTGGTGAAACACCACTGTGGGATGAGCTCATCATCACTGCTTTATTTGATTACGACACTGATATTTCTAAACTCACTAATGCGTTAGAAACACATCGCGAAGAGTGGCATGTAGGTAATGTCTTGGTTGAAACAATTGAAGATCAAGACTGGGAACGCGTTTGGATGAAGGACTTTCATCCAATGCAATTTGGTGAAAAGCTTTGGATATACCCAAGCAATCATGAAATACCTGAAGATGACAGCGTCAAGATTTTGCTCGACCCAGGTTTAGCTTTTGGTACAGGTACCCACCCTACAACCTCCCTATGCTTAGAATGGTTGGATCAAAATCCACCAACAGATAAGTGTGTTATTGATTATGGCTGCGGTAGCGGCATTTTAGCTCTGGCAGCAGCAAAGCTCGGCTCAAAGAACATCGTTGCTACTGATATTGATCCGCAAGCACTCATCGCGACCTATGACAATATGGAGCGTAACCAAATCAGCAAGGATGCCATCCAGTGTTATTTACCTGATGATTGCCCTAAAGAGCCTGTAGACTTGTTACTGGCAAATATTCTTTGCGGCCCTCTGTGTGAACTTTTTCCCTTATTCGCCTCACTTACCCGTAGCGGTGGACAACTCGTATTATCAGGAATTTTAAGCGAGCAAAAAGAACAAATCCTCGACACCTATTCTGCTGAATTTATAGATTTCGAGGTTAAAATTCTGGATGACTGGGTAAGAATTAGCGCGATAAAAACCTAATAAATCCAATACTTAAATAGAGGCTCTAAACCAACAATTATGTTTACTCAGTGCGAACATTGCAAAGCCATATTTGAGATCAATATGCGCGAAGTTACTATTGCGAAAGGGTTGTTACGTTGTGGTGAATGCCATCAGATCTTTAATGGATCGAAAACGCTGTCGACTAATATGCCTGAGCCCTATTCTGAAAAATCCGTTGAGTATATTAAAAACCAAGAATCAGAAGAACCAGCAGAGATCAGAGATACCGATATAATAACTGATAATACCAAAAAAACCGACAAGCCATCTCGAAACAAGCCTAGACAAATCAAAGGCATAGAGAAGGACTCTGATGGTGTTAGCTTAAGACTTAAAATTATCGCATTATTACTTTTTTTGTTTCTACTCGTTCAAGTTTTATACAACTATAAAGATGAAATTTTAGGTGTAAATCGATACAAACCAGAAAAAATCCAAATGGTGAATCATAATGTTTTCACTCACCCCATTGAGAAAGGTGTTTTATTGATATCTGCCTCCATGGAAAACAATGCTAACTTTGACCAAAAGTATCCGATTTTAGAAGTTCGTCTAACCGATTCTCAATCTAAACTAGTCGCATTGAGACGCTTTACGCCCAGTGAGTATTTAGATAACTATAATGAAGAAATGTTATTTAAAAAGAATTTAGTGACAAGCCTAAAACTAAAAATAAAAGACCCTGGAAGTAAAGCTACCCGCTTCCAATTTAATTTTTTATAGTGTCGTTATAAAGTCGTCATACCATGTCATATCAAATAGGTTCTTTTCAACTCAAGAGCAAGTTATTGTTAGCTCCAATGGCCGGCATTACTGATCGACCTTATCGGGATGTGTGTCGTCAATATGGTGCTGGCTTAACCTCTTCTGAGATGATTACCTCAGATCTTTCATTACTGAAAACTAAAAAAACCCAACAACGCCTACCACAACGAAACGAACCGAGCCCTAGATCCGCTCAAATTGTCGGCACTGAAGCTGATGTTATGGCTCAAGCAGCGCGATTCAATGTTGATCTCGGTGCTGAAATTATCGATATCAATATGGGTTGCCCCGCAAAAAAAGTCTGCAATAAAGCAGCCGGTTCGGCACTGATGAAAGACACTAAGCTAGTCGCAGAAATATTAGAAAAAATCGTTGCCGCCGTTGATGTGCCTGTCACTCTAAAAATTCGAACTGGTTGGGAGTCTTCTCATCGTAATGCATTGGAAGTAGCCAAAATAGCTCAAAATGCAGGGATAGCATCATTAGCAGTTCACGGCAGAACCAGAAACCAAGGCTATACAGGCTTCGCTGAATACGAAACAGTACGTCAAATTAAACAGTCAATTAGTATTCCCGTGTTAGCAAATGGCGACATCAAAACCATTGAAGACGCGCTATTTATTTTAAAGTACACAAAAGTAGATGGACTCATGCTAGGTAGAATTAGTCACGGTCAACCATGGATATTTAAAGAGATTAATGATATTTTGGTCGATGCAGCACCAACTTTACCCATAAAGTTGGAGGAGAAGATTAATACCGCGTTAAAACATATAGATGCCATTCATCGCTACTATGGCACAGATCAGGGAGTTCGCATTGCGCGAAAACATATCGGCTGGTATTTATCTAATTTAGTAGGCCAAGATCAGAAATTACTGAAACCTTTGACAAAAGAGATCTACCCAATCTCATGCACGAAGAAGCAACTTCAAAAGTTAGAAAGTATTCTGTTATCAATATAAGGCCATGGAAACAATCTAATAACTATTAGAATTGATCTATTTAAACATTTTTAGAATTAAAGTAGACGCTCAAATTAGAGCCAATCACAAGGAAAGAACAAGCCATGAATCAACCCTTGAATACACTGCCGATTATTTCTACCACTGGTAGCTCATTATCAGAAACGACACGCGATACTGTAGAGAACTATTTAATGCTTTTAGGTGATCATGACGCGACGTTTCTATATCGACAAATTATGGATGAAGTAGAAAGACCATTGCTAAAAGTATTAATGGAACACACCAATGGTAATCAATCACGTACAGCTGCATGTTTAGGTATCAATAGAGCAACGCTTCGCTCTAAACTTAAGAGACATTCTATTATTTAAGTAAAGAAAAAAGCCTGAGAAGATTCAGGCCTAGAATTAAGATCTTATGACTCATATAAGAAAGTTAAAATTTTAAACCCACCCCCCTACTTTCAGCAGGTTTTTATTAAATCACGTAGGCTGAAATAGACACATAATGGCTAAGACTGCCGCCAATCACAAATAAATGCCAAATCCCATGAGCGTGTTTTACTCGATCACTCAATATAAAGAACACCACACCCACCGTATAAAGTACCCCACCAACAGCAAGAAGCCATACGCCATTTGACGCGAGACTTTCTTTTAAAGGTTGAATAGGTATGATCACCAACCAGCCCATTACCAGATAAATAATCAGCGGCAATATTCTTTTATTTTCTTTCTCTGAATTTTTCGGCCAGATATCTATTAGCATTCCAATCAATGCTAGCCCCCAGACTACACCAAAAATAGACCAACCCCAGCTACCACGCAGGGTGACCAACATATAGGGTGTATACGTACCAGCTATCAATAGGTATATCGAAAGATGATCCAGTTTTTCGAAGAAGTCTTGAAAGCGTCCACTATGACCGTGGCATAAGGTCGAACTAATGTACAAAAGTAGTAAAGTGGCACCGTAAATACTTACGCTTACTATTTTCCAAGGGTCTCCGGTATTGCTTGCTAAGACGATTAAATAGATGAGTCCGGGGACTGCCAGAATGGCTGCGAACAAATGCGTAATTGTGTTGAATCTCTCACCGTGCTGCATGTTCTTTTCCTTTCCTTTTATCTATAAAAATATTTATCAGAATTTATTATAAGAGTTCTTGATATACTATTTTCAGCTTTTAACACTATTTTCACTTCCAACAACAATAGACTTTATTTGATTCTCTGACAGCTCGGCAATTCTCTTTCTCTCACTAAATTGACCTGCAGGAATCAAAGGAAGAAAGGTAAGTATAACATTAATACTCGTCTCACCAATAATACCAACCAGGTTCGACATGAAGCTTTGATTTTCCCACAACACACTAGGGTGTGGTTCACCTTTGTCGTTTAAATACTGAACAGCTATCGGCTGAACGGGTAAATTGTGATCCATCGCAGGCGCAAAAATACGAGCATGAAAACGCCGAACTTCTCCTGCTGTCGATGTCGTGCCTTCTGGGAATACTAAAATATTATCTCCAGCATGTATCTTATTCGCAATTTCCTGAGAGGCAATTTGCGAAGCATTTTTGCCTCCGCGTTCGATATAAACCGTTCCGCCTTTTTCGCCCAGCCAACCAATTACCGGCCACTTTCGTACTTCTGCTTTTGAGAGAAAACCCGACCCCATACTTCCTACAACAGGAATATCCAGCCATGAAGCATGGTTTGCCACCCACAGTGACGCTTGATCAGTAGCAGGAACCTCGCCTTCAACTTTTAGATTCAAACCGACGATCTTGATAACCGTAGCAAGCCACCACTTTCGTACTTGTTTTTGTTTTAAAGTGGGTATGCCCTTTTTTTTACGAGAGCCAAATGCGCCCATTAAAATCATACCTATAATTGACAGTATGACTAATGCGGGAATTTTGTAGAAAACACGGATAACTTTCATGCGGCATAAAATATCAGAAAAGACATCGGTTAGGGAAATTATACTTTTTGAATCGGAATAACACGGTCAAAATTATCAAGCTTTAAACCCTCACCGACCCAAGCATGACCATAAATAATCTCCCAAGTAGCGGGATAGAGATTCTCACTGGTTTTAAATTGCTCGTATGCGGCTTCAAACGCCTTTAGCTTCTGCTTACCCATCAAACCTTTACTGCGGTCGCTGTGCGTATTACTTGCCCCTATCTGTTTGATATCACGCATCAATTGACGCACATTGGCATAAGTCATGGTAATCATTTCCATATCAGTCACTGGATTGATAAAACCCGACTGCAATAATGCATCTCCAATCTCGTGCATATCTAGAAAATTGCTGGTGTGCGGCACATTATCAACAGCAGCCCAACTCTCACGCATCTCACGTAATGTTTCAGGGCCAAAGGTGCTAAACAGCAACAATCCATTGGGTGCCAGTGCGCTATGAAAACCACTGAAGGTTTGCTTTAAATCGTTACTCCATTGCAGCATTAAACTAGAGATTAATAACTCTATGCTATCTGACTTAAGTGGTAATTGTTCTGCATCGGCACATACAGCTAGCGGCTTACGAAACCAACCGCCCTGTTGCTGGCTCTTACGCGCCATACTATGCGCTAGATCTAACGCTATTACAGAAGATTTGGGATACCGCTTGAGTAAATCCTGGGTGACAAACCCAGTGCCTGACCCAACATCCAACACCGTTTTGGGCGTATATTTAATGTAATCCAAACGCTCAGCAAGTCGCTTTGCAATTTCTTTTTGTAGCACAGCAGAGGCATCGTAGGTATCTGCTGCACGCTCAAAATGCAGGCGTGTAGTTTTCTTATCAAACATGATTAAACATTATCTCTCTGAAATCACTTTGAAAATCACTCTATAGAATCTATAAATGGTGATACAGCAGTGATGAATTCATCGGGATGTGTCATAAAAGGGGCGTGTCCAGCATTCTTAAGGAGCGTGATTTGAGCATCAGAACGCAAAGATTTCAAATCATTTATCACACCTACGGGGATTAATCGGTCTTTCTCTGCAAATAACCAATGTTGCGGGTGTTTACTCGCAATGTTTCTGAAGTCGCTTTCTGCGAGTAACTTCAAGCCTAACTCCAATGAATTAGAAGTCACCCCCCCACTTTTATGAGGTTTTTTACTTTTTTTAAAGAAAACCTCACCCTTCGCGCCGTCGTCATTACATTCCAACGTTGTCTCGGCTTCGCCTCGGCTAGGCACTTTTTCTGTAGAACAAATACTCTGAATAAGCTCTCTCTGTAACTCTTTTGAATCTGCAATCCCCATAAACTGCAAGGCAATAAAACGCTTCAACGTCCCTTCGATGTCCTCGTTTAGATTAGCCGAGAAGTTTTTCAGAACCTTCAGACTCATCGCATGCGGCCATAAGCTATCTGCATTGTCATCTTGAGAAAAGCGTAAAGTACTAGCGACTAAAGTTAAGCTGAGAATTTTTTCTGGAGAGTGATTAGCTAAGGCCTGAGCAACTAACCCGCCCAAAGACCAACCTATAATATGTACTTTTTCCACACCCAGTTGATCGATCACATCTGATAATTGATCCACGATGTCTTGCATCGATTGCGCTTCGGCCTCGTTATTAAACCCATAACCCGGCAAATCCACCAGATGTATTTGATAATGTGATTCTAAGGCCTTTAAGACAGGTTTCCAGGCACTAGAATTCATACCCCAGCCGTGCAATAGCAAAAGTGGCTGACCAAAACCTGATGATTTTACTAAAAGTTTTTTCAATTTTTGATACACTGCTCAAACACTCATTTTCTTGGTCGTATCATGCCTTATTTCCTGGTTATTCTCGCCTATTTTCTTGGTTCAGTATCTACCGCTGTGATTAGCTGTAAGCTACTAGGAAAAGTTGATCCAAGAACCGTAGGCTCAAAAAACCCAGGTGCGACAAACGTACTGCGTCACGCAGGAAAAACAGCAGCATTCTTCACCTTATTAGGAGATTTACTCAAAGGTTTGGTGCCTGTCGCTATTGGCCACGCATTCAATCTTGATTGGGGTTGGTTAATTCTGATTGGCACTGCCGCATTCCTTGGACATGTATATCCTATTTATTACGGGTTTAAAGGCGGCAAAGGTGTAGCCACTGCATTAGGTGTATACCTTGGTCTCAACCCCATCATTGGTGTTGTTGTGATTTTAACGTGGTTTATATCAGCATTAGTATTCAACATCTCATCGCTTTCAGCATTGATTGCAACCTTGCTAGCACCGCTTTATTTCTTCTGGGTGACAGGCTCTTTTAATTTATTCTTAGGATTAGTGTTTATCACTGTTCTGATCTACTGGCGACACCGTACCAATATCGTTGAAATCATCGATGGAACAGAAGATAAAATCTCAGAAAAAAAACCATAAAAAGAATATGAGGATGAATAGGCAGCTAAATCATACGCAAGCTAGCACTCAGGTTAAAAGCCACACTCAAAAATTCCCAATTAGCATTCTCGCGAATGACATCAATATCGCGGGTAATGTCGGCAGTCTATTCCGTATTGCTGATGCGCTGGGCGTAGAAAAACTCTACCTTACAGGTACTACCGCCACACCGCCAAAATACAAAATCCGTAAAGCCGCGCGCGCTAGTGATAAGCACATTGACTACGAGTACTATGAATCTGCCGTTGAACTCATAGGCACACTAAAATCTTCAAACACGAACATCATTTGTTTAGAGATTACCGAATCGAGTATCGATATTAGAAACTTCACACCAGCTATCTCAGCTAAAGAAAGCAAACTCTGTTTGGTGATTGGCTCAGAAAATGAAGGCATCTTTCAGGAAATATTGAGCCTTGCCGATCAAACCGTCCATATCCCCATGTATGGTGAAAACTCATCGATGAATGTTGCCACTTCATGCGCCATTGCAGTACATGAATTAATTCAGCATTTTCAACGTTAATTCTATGTCCACACCCCCACTTTCAGCACATTCTTCAGCCTCAGCGATCTCTTCAGCCTCAGCGATTTCTCTATCTTCAGCGCTTACTCAACCCGTCACTGAATTAAAAGGCGTAGGTCCCAAGATGGCTGAGAATCTAGAAAAACTAGGTATCGAAAAAATACAGGATTTGCTTTTCCATTTGCCTTTGCGCTATCAAGACAGAACACAGTTCTATGAAATTGGTGCGGTTTCACATGGACAAGAAGTCATGGTAATTGGAGAAGTCGAACACTCAGAAATTGTATACCGTGGTCGACGCATGATGATTTGCACGATCTCTGATGGCACAGGGTTATTAACACTGCGCTTTTTCCACTTTAGTAACGCACAACAAAAAGCACTCACTCATGGTACTAAACTCCGCTGCTTTGGTGAAGTTCGCATCGGCAAAACCAGCCGAGAAATGGTACACCCAGAATATAAAATCCTCACAGACTCAGACACACAAAACATTAATAGCAACCTCGCAAACGCGCTGACACCGATTTATCCTGCTACTAAGGGCTTACAGCAACGTAGTTTATTACGGCTTGCACAGGCAGCACTATCTCACCTCAATGATCTTACAGACCTGATCCCCAAGCAAATAGTTACTGAAAATAATTTATATGATTTAACGCAAGCACTACAAGCGCTTCACCAACCCGCATCAGGGGTTTCAGTTGGGCAATTATTAGCGCGTAATCACCCTGCGCAACAGCGTTTAATTTTTGAAGAATTACTCGCACACCAACTAAGCTTGAGAAAGCTCAGAGAACAACAAAAACAAGCAAAGGGGATTCCTTTCAATTCGAAATCAGCCTATTTCAATCGCTTAAGAAAAAACTTGCCGTTTGCCTTAACCAATGCACAAAACCGAGTGATCGAAGAAATAAATCAAGATCTCCGTCAAACCTGGCCTATGAGTCGTTTAGTACAAGGCGATGTGGGCTCCGGCAAAACTTTGGTGGCAGCCGCAGCCGCGTTAACAGCTATTGAATCAGGCTTTCAAGTAGCGCTGATGGCTCCAACTGAAATACTCTCCGAACAACACTTTAAGAATTTCACAGAATGGCTAAGTCCGTTAGATTTAAACGTTACTCTTATCTCAGGAAAGCTCAAAGTAGCTGCAAAACGAGAAGCACTAGAAGCAACCGAAACGGGAAAGAGCCATTTAATCATCGGTACTCACGCCCTCTTCCAAAATGATGTTAACTTTCATCGACTAGGATTAATCATTGTCGATGAGCAACATCGTTTCGGCGTACACCAACGTTTATCGCTACGAGAAAAAGGTAAGACCCAAACTCAACAAGACAAAACCTCCCCGTCCCAAGAAACCTACCCACATCAATTAGTAATGACAGCAACGCCAATCCCACGCACGCTAGCAATGACCACCTATGCTGATATGGATTATTCGGTTATTGATGAATTACCACCTGGGCGCACACCAATCAAAACCGTCGTCATTAGTAACACACGACGCGATGAAATCATCCAAAGAATCGATGTGGTTTGCAACGAAGGTGCTCAAGTTTATTGGGTATGTACACTGATTGAAGAATCAGAAACCTTACAAGCGCAAAATGCTGAAGAGACTACTGAGTTACTCCAACAAGCCTTACCAGACTTAAAGATTGGGCTCATCCATGGCCGCATGAAGTCAGCTGAAAAAGAAGCGATCATGGATGAATTCAAATCAGGAAAGCTGCATTTATTAGTAGCCACCACGGTCATTGAAGTCGGTGTTGATGTACCCAATGCTACCCTAATGATTATAGAAAATGCAGAACGCTTAGGGCTTGCGCAATTGCATCAACTCCGTGGTCGTGTTGGTCGAGGCAGCAAAGCCAGCAGCTGTGTACTGATGTACCAAACACCCCTCTCACAAAATGCACGAAAACGCTTAGAAGCACTTCGCAACAGCAACGATGGATTTGAAATAGCCAGAATAGACCTAGAAATACGCGGCCCAGGTGAAGTCTTCGGCACCCGCCAAACTGGCGAATTACAATTTAAAATTGCAAACCTGATGGAAGATCAAATGCTTCTTCCCAAGGTGCAACAAGCTGCAAAACTCATGTTAGAACAATACCCAGAGAATATTGAACCATTGATAGAACGCTGGATAAAACACGCTGAAGATTATGCAGCGGTTTGATTGAAGAATGAAACTAGAGCCACCCCCCAGGGCAAACGCATTAAAAATTGTTAATATTAAATGACTTGTGAGATATTCTTAATTTCTATATCGAGAATAACTCATGAGTTCATGTATTTCAGATCATTTTTCAATAATTGAAGATCCTCGTATAAACCGTAAGAAACTCCATACACTCTCCGATATTCTCACTTTAACGATATGTGCGATGCTAAGTGGAGCTGATGGATATGAGGCGATTGAAGAGTTTGGGCAAAATAAAAAGGCGTGGCTAAAGACCTTTCTACCCTTACATAATGGCATTCCTTCGCATGATTGTATTCGCTACGTCCTCATCAGGCTGCCTCCCAAACAATTGCAATCAGGATTTATTGCGTGGGTAAATGAGATTAAAGAGAAAATCCCTGAGGTGATTGCGGTAGACGGAAAAACCTCAAAAGGTAGCCAAAGTAAGAAACAAGGACTTGCTGGACTTCATATGATCAGTGCTTGGGCGTCCTCAAATAAGCTTGTCTTAGGGCAAGAAGCGACCAAAGAGAAGTCTAATGAAATAACAGCAATACCCGCACTATTGAAGCTTCTAGAACTAAAGGGCTGCATTGTCACCGTTGATGCCATGGGCTGTCAG
>RCNF010000543.1_pt1 | contig 19332 bp, 19 predicted proteins | sample 2041311 | NCBI WGS metagenome assembly RCNF01 (sample SAMN09708228, study PRJNA481090) | Marine sediment metagenome, whole genome shotgun sequencing project. | biome: marine sediment; feature: ocean; material: sediment; isolation source: Sewage treatment plant 2 marine sediment (STP2) ... | reverse complement strand
TGCAAAGCTGACATTGTTTCACCTGGCCGCGCTGCGTGGCGAGCGACTTCGAGCAGCACAGTGGTAATCCAGGCCTCTTCCTGGTGCTGGTTGTAATTCCGGGCTTCGAGGATGGCGAAAGCTAATTGGGTCGTGATCATCTCGATTACGGCGTTGTGGTCAATTGGGAGCCGTCTTGAATCGACGCACTGAATGTGAAGTACTCCAAACATTCGGTTGACAACCTTCATAGGAAAAGCATATTCATATGCTGAAGGTAAGGATGTTTCTTCAGTCGGAGCGTCCATATTGGCTGTATTTAGCGGCTCTCCTGATTCTGCAACCCGCTCAATCAGCCAGGATTGAAGTTCGTTCTCATCCGCTTGACCCTCTTCGTCAAGTGAAGATGCCCTTAAAAACAACTCTCCTTCGATGATTTCGTGAATCTCTACTTTTTCGTACCCAAGTACCCGCGTGAGCAACGTCGTGATCCTCGTTAAGCGCAGGGCGATTGGATCGAGTGAGATCAACATCCTTGACATCTCGCGAATGAGCAGCATTTGGATTGACAGCGTTTCTGTTTCTGATTGCAGAAGCAGATTCGTCAGCAGCGGAGCTAGTTGATTGGATATAACGAGCATTAGATCTAAGTCATGCTCATTGAAGGCATGGCTCCGTCGGCTTTGGATCGTGAGAGCACCAATAACAAGGTCGCCTGACTTGAGAGGGATGAAGAGGCCTGAAAGGGGAGGATCTGGAGCGTCGTAGCTGGGGAGGGCAGGAAGGCTATTTGCTTCAGATTGAAAGTCTTTGACTAGAAGCGATTGACCCGTCCGGCGGATCCACCCAATCAGACCCTCTTGATCCGGTGCGATCTGGAAACTGAGATTCTCCTGGCGGTTGCCATCCTTCACCCAGATCAATGTCCGGTAGTGATCATCCTCAAAAACGCCTAATTGAAAGAAATCAGTTTCCATTAACCTGGCGATCTCGAGAAAAGCGACCTCAGCGAGTTCTTGGGAGTCGAATGCCGCAGAAGAGATCGAATGTCCGACTTCAGCTAATGTCTTGAGTTCTCGCGCTGGCTTAGGTTCAATCGCCATATTCGGCGTGCTCCGTTAAAAGAGACGTTTCGAGTTAAGAAGAATAGCAGTTTGTATCGTAGCATAGAAAACCCATCCCAAAAGGAGGGGATGGGTTTTGTTCCTGGAGGGTGCCTTCAGTGTGGGTTTCCGGCAACCTATCTCCGGAAGTTCGTGCCCGCTTAGGCAGGTGGTTTGCGAGACCTTCGCATACGTAATTGGTTGCGTCCCTCCCGACGTTGATATTCCATCTCATCCATCACTTTGTGCATGATGACAAGTCCCAAACCGCCAATAGGTGGATCATCAATCGGCGGGTCGAGTTTGGTGGGGCAATTTGCAGGATCGAACGGCGGAGCATCATCCCATAACTCAATTGTGATATTGTCAGGTTCGGTTTGGACTGAGACCTCGATCTCCCCGGTCGAACCATCTCCGTATCCATGGAGTATGATGTTCTCGCAAGCTTCACTGACAGCCAGCTCACATGCATAGCTTTCCATTTCGTCAAAGCCTGCATCCTGGGCTGCCTCTTGAACGAAGCGACCTATGCGTTCTATCTGATCAAGGTGACCATCGATCTTCATATGTTTCTTCACCATGATCCGTTAGAATGCGGCGATTGCCGTTTCGCGATCAGGAAACTGTTCAAAGAGGACTTCCAGACCTGCGATCTCAAGGGTTTCAGTTACTTGCTGGCTGGGCTGGGCGATTACAATCCGTCCCCCGGCGCCTTTAACAGTTTTCCTGGCATTTACCAGGACACGCAATCCCGCGGAGGAGATAAATTCAACACCGGAGAAATCAAGGGCGATATTGACCTTCCCCTGCTCCAGTTCCGCTTGTAAAGCATTCTCGAATTCACTATAGGTCACAGAATCAACGCGCCCTGTAACCGTCACGACAGTAACGCGTTTATATCCCTGTATGTTGATTTCCATGATCGTCTCCTTTTATTAGGCACTGCGATTGACTACGTATCGGGCGAGTTCGTAAAGCGCATCCCGCTCAGGCTTATCCGGCATTAAGTCCAACTGAGCCTCACCGGTTTTCGCGAATTCATCCGCTTGTTGAAGAGCACGTTTTATTGCAGAAGAACTACGAATATCCTCGATAATTTGTTCAAGTTCGTTTTCTCTGACTTGCTTCTTCTGCAGCCTTTCGATAAGCATTTTACCGTTGGATTGATCCTCAAGGAAATACAGAGTCGGGAGCGTAATTAATCCCTGGTGCAAATCGCTGGCTACAGGTTTTCCGATTTGGCTTTGCTCACCCGTGAAGTCCAGCACGTCATCGACAATTTGAAAAGCGAGACCAATGTAATATCCATACAGCTTCATCGCTTCAACTGTTTCCTCGCTCGCCCCACCGAGAACTGCAGCGCCCTCTGTCGCCACTTCGAATAGGGAAGCGGTCTTTGCGTAGGTCCGGTCCAGGTACGACTGGTGGGTCGTAACGAACTCCTGGTTGAATAACTGCGTGATCTCGCCACCTACAATTGTCATCAGCCCGCGGGCAAAGGAGTCCATCAGGACAAGCGAATCGGTGGCTGCGGCAAGGCGTGCTGCACGGGCGAAGATGTAATCCCCGGCAAGGACCGTCGCACCCTGGGTCCATTGGGCATTCAGGGTCGGCAGACCTCGTCTGAGCAAGGAGCCATCAATAAGATCGTCATGCACAAGTGTTGCTGTATGAAGCATTTCAATGGCAGCAGCGTGCACCGTAATCCGGTCGATGTCTGCATCGAGCATCATGCCGATGAGAATTGCGGCAATCGGACGGATGCGCTTGCCGCCCGAGGAGAGCAATTGATCAATTGCCTTGTCCAGGTTGGCGTGCTGATGCCCCGCGCTCTGGCGCATGACGAGCTCAACTTCCTCTAGATAAGGACGGGTCAGATCAATGAATGTTGCGGTTTGTGATGTCATGTGACCACTGGAATAGTTTTTTTGCATTGTTTGTTGTTGCCCGTATTGTGTTGTACTCGTCATCCCGGATGTCATTCACTTTCTGGGCGATCCACTCGAGATGCGCTGGTTCATTCCTTCTTCCTCGGTGTGGTTCCGGTGTCAGATAGGGAGAATCGGTCTCAATAACCAGCCGGTCAGAAGGTAACTGCGAGACAATATCGCGAAGCGTCTCGGCTTTCGGAAATGTAATCGGTCCTGCAATCCCAATATAAAAACCCTGCCGAATCGCTTTTGCCGCAGAATCTAAATCTGCAGAGAAGGCATGCAACACGCCCGCTCGGGCCGAAAGGGTAGGGGGTAGATTGAGGACCCAGGTGTTCAAGTGTTCGAGTATATCTCCTATCGCTTCGCGGTTATGGATCAGAACAGGATGGTTCAATGCACTCGCGATCTCGAGCTGGTCAGCGAAGGCGATCCTCTGCTTCTCTGGCGGCGAAAGGTTACGATAGTAGTCTAGGCCAATTTCGCCAATGGCGACGACTTTCGGTGATTGCGCAAGGCTGGCAATTTCATCGGCAAGGGCTGGCGACCATTCGCTCACATGATGAGGATGAATGCCTACAGCAGCAAAGACATCATCGTGCTTTTCCGCAAGTTCGATCGCGATCTGACTTGTCTGGAGATCAACCCCCGGAATGAGTATCCTCTCCACTCCCGCCGACCTTGCCCTTTCCAGAACTTCCTCCCGGTCGGCATCATACGCCGGCAGGTTCAAATGGCAATGAGTATCCACCAATGTGGTTGGATGTTCGTTCATTTAACTCCGACCAACTTGAGCCCATCTTCAAGCAGAGGCTTAACGCGATCCGCCTGAGTGGTTTCACAATATACGCGAACGATTGGTTCGGTCCCTGAAAAACGGACCAGGAGCCAGCCGCCATCCTCAAGCGAGAATTTATAACCATCCACCTTAAGGATGTCTGTCACTTTCAAACCGCCCAACTCTTTCGGTTGGGCATTGGAGATATTCTCTTTATATTCCGCCCGTTTCTCGGGGAATAGAGGTGTGTCGATCCGATCGTAGTAGTGGGGACCAACTTTCTCGAAGAGCAGTTCCACCAGTTGGCTTGGTTTTCGATCGAGACGAACCATCATATCTATAAGATACAATCCGGCCAGTATGCCATCCCGCTCGGGGACATGACCACGGAAGGCATAACCGCCGGATTCCTCGCCGCCGACCAGGGCATCAACTTCGAGCATCTTCGGCGCAACATATTTAAAACCAACACCGGTTTGGAAAACCGGGACATCATAGATCTCTCCGAGTTTCTCGAGCATCGAAGTAGTTGAGAGAGTCTTGACAATTGGACCACGTTCCCCTCTGGCTTCTAGGAGGTAGTACGCGAGAAGCCCAAATACACGCAGCTGGTTGACGAATTTCCCATTTTCATCACCCAGTCCAACCCGATCAGCGTCGCCATCCGTGATGAGGAGCACATCGGCATTTTCTTCAACGGATCGCTGCAAGCCCACATCGATATTGGGTGGGATCGGCTCCGGACGTGTCATCTCGGGGAATATCGGATTGCGCGTATTGTGGATCTCGATCACCTTAGTGGAGCCGCCAGACAGGAGTTTCGAAAACCATCCAGCGCCATTTCCCCACATAGCATCTACCAGGATTGTTAAATTTGCGTCTCGAAGAGTGTCTAGATCCACCAACTTCTCCAGCTGGGTGAAGTACACTGGGCTTGGATCGAAATGCTCAACTGCACCCGAGGCAAGCGCCTCGCGGATATTCACGCGCGGGATTTTCTGATCGTCATCTGGGATCCCGGCTTCGATGATTCCCAGGCCTTCAGGGTCGATCGCTCCACCATATTGATCTCTTACTTTAAAGCCATTATCGGACGATGGGTTATGGGATGCGGTGATATTTATCGCTCCGGCGGCACCCTTATGGACCGCGGAGTAGGAGATCGTTGGTGTGGGGCTGGGACCATCCGTGAGAAGCACGTGGAAACCGTGGCCGGCCATCACCTCTGCCGCAGATTCCGCAAAGGCCTGTGACGCAAAACGTTTGTCGTAACCGATGACAACTGGTTTTTTCGATCCTTCAACCTCAATAAGGTATTTAGCAAAACCATGACTGCACCGGCGGACAGCTTCAAAAGTATAGTTTTCAGCTATTCGCCCTCTCCAGCCGTCTGTACCGAATTTGATCGGATTCCGTGTCATTCTGCCTCCCCAGATATCGGAGTTAGTTTGCTAGCGAGCGGGCGCTTACGGAAAGCAGGCCAGGTGAACGTCTTGACCTGGCCTCGCAAGTGAATAAGGCGCTTCCGCCCAATGTTATACGAGTTCAAAGGTCGGTACAGTTGCATTCAACTGACCAATAGGATACGGATGTACATCAACCGAAAGATTATACCGTGAAAGAAACCATGGGACTAGAGAAGGTTGTCAAAGATGGGGGTTCATGATAGACTTTTTACCGTTGCAACGCCTGTACCCAGGCGTTCTTTCCGCTCTCAACCAACTTCGCCCGAAGTTGTTGTGAGGGTAAACCCGAGGAAAGGAGGACCTCTATGCGCAATTACGAAGTTGCATATATTGTTGACCCTGATGTAGATGAAGAAGGCCTTGAAGAACTCGAAGGAAAAGTCACTGGTTGGATTGATGCTGCCGGTGGCAAGATCGGGGAAATCGACCGTTGGGGGAAGCGTCGGCTTGCTTATTCTATCAACAAGAAGAATGAAGGTTATTACATCTTCATTCAAGCCGAAATGCCAACAGACGCACCAATCGCAGTCGAGCGAGATATGAGTTTGAATGAAGAACTCATGCGCTTCATGGTGACGCTCCAAGAGACGCCTTAACCTGTTTTCTCGACAATTTACCTACATAATTCGTAGGAGCAAAGCGAGATGAGTCGAGGTTTAAACAAGTTAATGATCATCGGTCACCTGGGGCGTGATCCTGAGATGCGTTATACCCCTTCTGGTAAACCGGTCACAATCTTCAGCGTTGCCACATCGCGAACATGGCACTCCGCCGATGGTGAGCGCCATGAAGACACAGAGTGGTTTAATGTCGTGGCATGGGGGGGATTGGCTGAGATATGTAACCAGCATCTTCATAAAGGAATGCAGGTTTACGTTGAAGGTCGGCTGCAAACCAGACGTTGGGAAGACGCTGAGGGGAATAAACATTTCACAACGGAGCTTGTCGCCAAAGAGATGATTATGCTTGGCGAGAAGAAAGAGACAGTCCGCACGAGTTTTGGCCAGGACGAGGAAGATGGCGAGTTCCCCTTCTAAAGACTTGTGCATCTGAGCTTGAGAAAAGAATGGAGAGATTGCTTTGACAGAACAACACAATAGATCAGGAAGAGGTTCAACAGGCACAAGATCAAGAGGTGGACCGCGTCGACAATATCGCAGGCGCCCTCGACTTTGCAAGTTTTGTGCAGACAAGACAACGCATATTAATTACAAACAACACGAGCTCCTTAAACGTTACATTAAGGAATCTGGGAAAATCCGCTCCCGCCGTGAGACCGGAAATTGCGCAACACACCAACGCATGGTTGCCGGTGCGATCAAGCGGGCACGCCATATGGCCTTGCTTCCCTTCACGGTCGAGCGATTGCGTTAGCGTCAACCTAGAGTCGGCAGGTAGGCGATGGGAGTCATTCGAATGTGAGCGCTCTCTTGCCCGACTTTCTTGATACATATCGTGACTTTGATTGCCGTTGGGGGAAGAAATCGGAGCTCACGAAATGCGAAGGAGTTAATGTGGCATGACGAAGCAACGGGCTCCACAACGCACAACGAAAAAGCATCTGGCTCGTGCAGAACGAGAACGAATACAAAGCCGCTGGCTCCTGGGAGTTACAATCGCAATAGCGGTAGTCGCGATTGGAATCCTGGGCTATGGCTGGATTGATAGTGCATATATACAACCTAAAAAGACGGTTGTGACTGTCAATGAAGATACGATCACACAGGGCGAGTTTCAAGGACGTGTGCGGATCCATCAGCGTGAACTCCTCGGTCAGTTAAATTCCTATACGCAAATGGAACAACTCTTCGCGTCCGATCCACAAACTTTAGCGACTATCCAAGAACTCCAGAATCAGATCCGAACGCAGCTCGCATATCCGGAACTCCTCGGCCAAGAAGTGATCTATGAGATGACCCGCGAGACCTTGATCCGGCAAGAAGCAGAACAAATGGGGATTCACGTTCTACAGGAAGAAATCGAACGTCAGCTCCAACAAAGCTTTGGCTTCTACCCGGAGGGGACGCCTACTCCGTCCCCAACACTCACACCCGACGCCACCAACGTGGCGGCGATTGCAGCCGCGTCTGAATCGACTGCAGAACCATCCCCGACACCTACGCTCCCGCAGACTCCTATTCCAACAGCAACTCCGTATGTGCTAGAGGCATATGAAAATGATTACGTACAGTTCATTGAATCACTAAATGACTTCAACATCAGCGAAGCAGACTTCTATGCATATATCGAGGCGCAGTTGCTTGAAGAGAAGGTTAGGGAGCAATTTGAACCGGAGATTGAGCGTGTTGCGGAGCATGTGCTTATCCAACATATTCTCGTTTTCGACGAAGAAATAGCTCAAGAAGCACTGGAACAACTTGAGTCTGGGGATGCCTGGGATGACATCGTCCTGGAGTTTTCGGAGGATCAGAGCTCTCGTGAGTCCAGCGGGGATCTGGGGTGGAATACCCTGGACGACCTGGTTAGAATCCTCGGCCAGATGGGTTTTATCGCTTTCTCAGCACCGGTTAATGAAGTTGTCGGACCGATCGAATCGCAGTACGGCTGGCATCTCCTGCGCGTTGTTGACCGACAGGATCGAGAGATCTCCGATGCTGCCTATCAGGAAGCCGTCGATAATGCTTTCGAGGCCTGGATCGATGAATTGACCGCGGATGCAGAGATCATTGTCATCGATGATTGGCAGGATTATCTCCCGTCATCGGGTCCATTGGGTATCTAATCAAACGATAAAATCTTAAATGCAATTCCAAGTCAACTAGGGATTAAAAGTGGGCTGAGTCGATCTTAGACTCAGCCTATTTTGTCAGGATAGACCCTTGAGCGCGCTTTGGGACGGCGCTATACTGTGCATAGGGTAAACAGAACGTGGATATTCAAGGTCTTCTCGATTCTCTGCCAGAAAAAATATCTCCTGCCGAGCGGGAGATAGTTCAGCGCGCTTTCATGGTCGCGGAAAAAGTTCACCGCAAGCAGAAACGAGCCTCAGGAGAGCCTTATATCAATCACTGCATCGCCGTGGCGGGCATCCTTGCTGACTTGGGCGCGCCAATCCCCGTTATTGTCTCTGGATTGCTTCATGACACCGTCGAGGATACACCGATCACGCTGGATGACATCGAACGTGACTTCGGCGAAGAGGTCCGCACACTCGTGGATGGTGTAACGAAGCTAACCCAACTTCCAAGAGTAAGCCACAGTGGGAAGCGGGCTCGAGACCCACTCGCCTTGAAAGGTGATTTGGCGAAAGAAACCCTGCGGAAGACGTTTCTAGCAATGGGTGATGATGTCCGTGTCGTCGTGATCAAGTTAGCAGACCGACTGCACAATATGCGTACCCTCTCTCACTTGCCTCCAGAGAAGCAGACAAGGATTGCTGAGGAAACACTGGAGATTTTTGCGCCGTTGGCCAGCCGCCTCGGTATCTGGCAAATGAAGTGGGATCTTGAAGATTTGGCTTTCCGCTATGCCTTCCCCGAGCAGTATAAAGAGATCGCAGCACTCGTGTCCCAGAGACGAGAAGACCGTGAGAAAAAACTTAGAAAGGTCACGGCTGAACTAAGGCGATACCTCTTTGAGTATGAAATCGAAGCTGAAGTAACAGGACGGCCCAAACATCTCTATTCCATCCATCGGAAGATGGAGCGTAAGGGTGTGCCCATTGACATGGTATATGATGTGCGCGCCGTGCGGGTGGTTGTCGAGAGCGAATCCTTATGTTATCTGGCATTAGGTGTGATTCACAACCACTGGAAGCCTGTGCCGGGCACATTTGATGACTATATCGCCACTCCGAAGGATAACTTCTATCAGTCGTTGCACACCGCGGTTATCTATGATGATGGCAAGACCCTGGAAGTACAAATACGAACACCAAAAATGCATGAGAATGCAGAATATGGGATCGCGGCGCATTGGCGTTATAAGGAGGGGCGGTCGCGGGACGATTCGTTCGAACAGCGTGTAACGTGGCTCCGCCGTTTAATGGAGTGGCGTCAAGATGTCGATGACGCCGGCGATTTCGTCGCGGCGATGAAATCGGATGTGTTCGATGACCGTGTCTATGTCTTCACACCCAAAGGAGACATCATCGATCTCCCCGCAGACTCAACTCCGATCGACTTCGCCTATCACATTCATACATCCATTGGCCACCGTTGTCGTGGAGCAAAATTGAATGGAAAGCTCGTATCGCTGGATACGAAACTCAAAACAGGCGATGCGGTAGAGATTCTCACAGCGAAGCGCGGAGGTCCGAGCCGGGACTGGCTGAACCCGAGCCTGGAGATGGTTAAAAGTCAGCGTGCCAGGGGTAAGATTCGCCATTGGTTTCGACGCCAGGACCGCGAGCAGAATGTGTCCCACGGACGGCTTCTTCTTGAACGAGAAATCCGTCGTTTGGGTCTGGATGGAATGGCATATGAGAAGATAGCAGGCGATTTGGGCTATTCCAACGTCGATGACCTCTTGGTGGCTATAGGTTGTGGTGATCTTAATATCAACCGGATCGTCACAAAGTTAATCCCTGAAGAAGATCTGGAACGGGAACTAGAGGCGCTGGAGGAGTCGGCTGAATTCCTGACCGAGTTGGACGCGGAAGAAGTGCATATCCTCGGCTTATCCGGTTTGCTGACAAGACTCGGTCGTTGCTGCAATCCGGCTCCAGGGGATCCGATCATAGGGTATATCACTCGGGGACGGGGAGCGACGATCCATAGACAGGATTGCCCGAATGCACTGCGAGCCAGAGACCGTGAGCGACTAATTCAGGTCTCATGGGGCATGCCGCATCAGACCTATCCTGTCGCGGTAACTATCCGTGCTTATGACCGAGATGGACTTATTCGAGATGTCTCTACGCTCGTGTCGAACGAGGGAATAAGTATGTCGGCGATTCAAGTGTCGACAAAAGATAACTTGGCAGTTTTCGATATGATCATGGGGATCACAGATGTTTCGCAGCTCAGTCGCGTTTTAAACCGTCTAGAAGCTCTTCCGAATGTCCTCGAAGCCCGACGGATACGTCCAGGCTGAGCCGGCGGATTGAATGTTATAATTTCGCCTTCAACCACAATTCAGCGATAGAAGTGCCTGGGTTCGTTCTACCATTGGACCTGAGTCGCCGAACGGGAAATCAACCCTGTTACGATGTCGCTATGGTTTTCAATATTCTTAGACTGGATGGTTTATGAAAGCAAAATTCCAATCCGAACCCCTTTGGCTTGCATCCGTTTTACTCGCATTAGCCGGCGCAGTTGATTCCGCTTACCTGGCGTTCCTTAAATTTACGGGTGCGGTAGCCGCATGTTCGGATATTGGTGATTGCGAAGCGGTCAACAACAGCAAGTACGCAGAAATCGGTGGTATTCCACTTGCCCTCCTGGGATTACTTGGTTATCTCGCAATTCTGGCATTCCTCGTCCTTGAAACGCGGTTCCCGAGTTGGAGAGATGGCTTGCATTTAGGTGTTTTTGGGTTTACTCTGGCAGGGACGATATATTCAGTTTACCTGACGTATATTGAGATCTTTGTTTTACAAGCCATATGCCCTTACTGCGTGGTTTCAGCAGTCGTGATGCTGCTCCTTTTCGTGATCAGCATAATGCGCCTGCGCAGACTGGGATTCGATAATTAGTGGAGGTTCCAGAGGGTGCCTCGAATTCGTTGCCACTATATTGATTGTGTCTATCTCGAAGATGGATTTTGCGGAATAGTATCTGTTGAGATTGATCCAGACGAAGGATGCCGGACTTACAAACACTTAGGTGAATTACCTGATGATGAAGACTGGGACGATGAGAATCTCGAGGAAATCTGGGAAGAGGATGAAGATGACCTTGACGACGAGGATGATAGGGCTGACGATTGGTTGAGTGTGGACGAGTAACCGGAAGTGCATTGTTGATTTAAAAATGTGAGTGGCGATGACGAATAAAATGCCACCCAATATCGAAATATGTATAAAAAGCGCCCTTAAGGCGCTTTTTGGATTCGTGGGTACTTTTGGGGGTAACTGGTTACTCTCCCTCTGTCTTTGATACAGTTTGAATCTTGTGGCTAAGGGTCCGGCTATAAATATCTTCAAGTTCCTTGCGGTTCTTAGTTGTCGTTTTCATGTCTACTGCAGATGATTCTACATCGTTATCAGGTCCATCGATGGCTTCTCGGAGAGCAATTTCCATCGCGGTTGGGAGCACTTCTTCGGGTTCATCATCTAGCTCTTCAACCATTTCCGCAGCCTTCATGCTCAGGCGTACCTGCCGCTTCTTACTATCTACCTCGAGCACACTCACTTCCACTTTTTCCCCGACTTTAACGATCTCACTGGGGTCGGAAACATATTCATCACGCATTTCACTGACATGGACCAATCCTGGTCGTTCCGCCCCAATGTCAATGAATGCACCGAATTTTTCAAGCCTGATGACTTCGCCTGAGTATTTATTGCCCGGTTTTATATCCTTCCAATTGAGTGCGACTGGCTTGATCAGAGTGAGGTCAAGACGATTGGCGTTCGGATCGACTTTGAGAACCCAGACGTCTACTTCATCCCCTTGCTTGACGATGTCTTCTACCCGGTTTATCTTCCCTTGCTTCAATTGCGAGATATGAATTAAACCTTGCTGTTTTAAGCCAACATCGACGAATGCGCCGAAGAGTTCGATTTTGGAAATCTTTCCATGAAGTTCCTGGGCTGGCTTGAGGTCTTGTAGTGATTTAATGGCTTGAACTTCTTCTTTTTCGGTCACGTATACACCTTTCTGGGTCTGCATAGGAGCTTGCAGAGCGGTCGGATTATACCACGGCAGTTTTCCCGCTTGGTCTCGGGATTTGGATGAAATAAGTGAGTTAGAGCAACGATCAAGGGTTGATCTGCCGCTGCGCCTAGGGCTGAGTCGTTTCTTCTATTTCTGGCGATACACCCCGGCGGGCAACGAGGTACCAATCGAAAACAGTGTTGAAACGGTCACTAGGATTGAACAGCGGTCCCACGGTCACACCTTGTACCTGAGCATCAATACCGTAATTGTAAATTGGGTAATACATGAGGATCGACGGGACCTGATCCTGGAATCGATATTGAAAGCTGGTGTATAGCTCCGAGCGTCGCCCACGATCTGGTGTCGTGCGCGCCTGCTCAAGCCAGATGCTGATATTTCGATCAGAAAATCCGCTGTAATTCTGCCCTGTTTCTGTTTGCGAGTCGTGCCATATCGGGTAAGGGTCAGGATCCGGGTAGCTGCCAAGATCCAACTCAGTGAGGACGGCTTGAAAAGCACGCGGTTGGAGGAATTCGTTTAAAAGACTGTCGGACGAGACAGGGACCAATTCAACTTGGATGGCAATCGCTTCCCAATATCGTTTTACCAATTCGGCGATTTGTGTGTTTGTATTATCTTCAAGATGGACCAGCTCGAGGGAGAGGATTTCCTCATCTTTCACGCGTTGATATTCAGGGGTTCCCGGTGATGCGCCGGCCGGAAGTTCCCAGCCCTCACTCTCAAGAATTTGGGCTGCCTCGTCTGGATCGAAAGGAAGAGCTTTTATCCCCTCGGCAAAAGCCCAGGTGCCGGGCATGATAGGCCCTATGGGTTGGACAGCCTGTCCCAAGAAGACCTGATCGATAATCCATTGGCGGTTAATCGCTATGGCTAACGCTCGCCTTATCGTCTTCTCGGAAAGAAAGTCTTTCTCGGGATTCTGTAGGTTAAGAAATATCAAGCCCAGGTGCGGGAGCCGTGCGGAGTGAACATTCATCGAAGGAAGCGATAGAGCTTCGTTCAGGATGCTTTCTCCTAGGTACCCAATACCCTTGACCTCGCCATTGTTGTAGGCCTTAAGGGCGTCTTGTTCATTCTCGAAGAGAATGAGTTCGATGCGCTCGAGAAATGGCTGCTGACCGTAAAATTCATCGAAGGCAACCAGGCTTACGCCTGTTATTTGGCTATCTTCCAGAATGAATTGATCAAGGAGGAATGGTCCGGTTCCGATGGGATCCAGGTTGAAAGGATGGTCGATAAGATCGCCTGCGCTCACACCGCGCAGGAGGTGATCAGGAAGTAAACCGACGGATAGGTAATCTAGAAAGGGCGCAAACGGTTCCGGCAGCTGGAATTGGACACGGCGATCATCCAGTCGGATGATGTTGACCTGGTTCCAGAGCTCGTGGATATCATTTGGTCCGGGGTAGTTATCGTCCTGAAGTTTGGAATATGTATAAATAATGTCGTCCGAGGTGACGGGTTCACCATCGTGCCAGACAGCATCCTCGCGTAATGTGAAAGTGTAAAGACTCGCGTCTGCCGAAATCGACCAGGTTGCCGCCAGGTCGGGAACTGGAATACCACGGGAGTCGAAATGCAGGAGTCCATGGTAAATCAAGCGATCAATATCGCGGTCAGGCTGATTGGAGAAATCGAGGATGGGGTTCAGGCGGATGATCTCACCGATCAGTGCTTCGCTGTGGACACCGCCGGTAACCGGTTGGGCAGGCGCCGTAATCTGATCAGGTGTCTGACCGATCAACAAGACGACCACCAGAGCAAGACCACCTATTGCAATAAGTAATTGCCAGCGAATGTTACGCATAAAGGGTTGGAGTAGTTGAAACCGAAGTGGGTCTGAGCGGGGTTATCCGACCAGAATAACGGTCACCAGGGCCAGAGTGAAGAAAACGACACTTAGACCAATGGTGACATTAAAGAGCAGGCGTTCAATTCCCCGCCGCACATGGAAACCGGCGCCTCCAAAGTCACCACCTCCACCCAGGCCTCCGAGACCAGCGCCGCGACTCTGCAAAATGATGATTGCAATAAGTGCGACGGAGACAATCGACGATACAATATTGAGATAGAATGCCACGCAAGTTCCTCCTAGTGTACCTGTCCACCCGAAAGAGAGATATTTTTCTTATTCAAATGGATCTCCGCTCATGGCGCCCCATCCAATTTTAATAAATGGGGCATGAACTCGTGAGCCGCCGGATTATAGCAGAGGCGTGATGCGACGACAAGATGGCAGCAATCCTTGGAACCATCTATTAGGATTTTTCTCCGATCATGGATCGGAGGTACATCTCGATGAATGGATCGATCTTTCCATCCAGAACCGCATTTGCGTTTCCGATTTCAAACTCGGTCCGGTGGTCTTTTACCATCTGGTACGGATGTAAAACATAGGAGCGGATCTGGTTCCCCCATTCGGCTTTGATGTGATCGCCTTTAATCTGGGCGAGTTCTTCCGCTTGTTCCTGGCGCTGGATGTCTAGCAGGCGGGCTCGAAGCACCCGCATTGCGTTATCCTTGTTCTGTGATTGGGACCGCTCGTTCTGACAAGTGGCGACGATGCCGGTTGGGATGTGCGTAATCCGCACAGCAGTGTCGTTCTTTTGAACGCTCTGACCGCCTGCGCCCGCGGATCGATAAGTGTCGATGCGTAAATCCGCTTGGTTAATTTGTATGTCCCCTGTCACCTCGACTTGTGGGAGGACTTCCACCAGGGCAAATGATGTGTGCCGCCTGCTGGCAGAATCAAAGGGGGACAACCGGACCAACCGGTGGACCCCTCTCTCAGATTTGAGGTATCCATACGTAAAATCGCCCTCGATGTAGATTGTCGTGCTCTTGATCCCTGCTTCCTCACCTTCGCTAGTGTCTAGTATCTCGGTGCTGTATTCGTGTGCCTCCGCCCAGCGGAGGTACATCCGCTGCAGCATAGCAGCCCAATCCTGTGAATCAGTCCCCCCGGCGCCTGCATGAATGGCAAGAATTGCGTTCTCCTTATCATATTGACCGGAGAGAATAGCTTGAGTCTCACGTCGGTTAACTTCATCCTGAAGCTCTGCCAACTCTTTTTCAAGATCGCCGCGCATTTCTTCGTCGTCGAGGGAAGCCAGCTCAATTGCGTCGATGGTTCGCTGTTGGAGTGCGTGCCAGCCATCGATATCTCGTTGTAAACGAGCGAGGCTGCGCATCGTCGATTTTGCTTCAGCGGGGTTATCCCAAAGATTCGGGGCTTCAGCGGCTTTTTTGATTTTCTCTAACCGAGCTTCGTTTTTGGCGAAGTCAAAGCCGCACCAGGAGATCTTGGATTTGTGCTTGAACTTCGTTGAATTGTGCTTTTAAATCTTCCATTGGTTAACCTTCCCTTTTCAGGATTATTTCCTTTTTCGTTAATGGTGCCTGGTTGACTTAGGCTGCAGGTGTTACAGGGTCAAGTAGTAGCGCATCGACGAAGGCCCGCGGATTGAATACTGCGAGGTCTTCCAAGCTCTCCCCTGTACCGACATAACGCACTGGAATGCCCAGAGTATCAACGATAGCGAATCCAACACCGCCTTTGGCGGAACCATCTAATTTCGTCAGGATGACACCATCCAGGTTAACGGCTTCTGCGAAAGCTTGCGCCTGCGCCAATCCATTCTGACCGGTAGTCGCATCGAGAACAAGGAGCACTTCGTGAGACCCTCCATCGATGGCTTTGCGTACGACCCGACAGATCTTCTGCAGCTCGGCCATGAGATTGAACTCGGTGTGCATCCTGCCCGAGGTATCGATGATTGCCACATCCGTGTTCCTGGCATGCGCTGCTTGACAGGCGTTGTACACCAGGGCGCCGGGATCGCTGCCAGATTCGGCAGAGATCACATCTACGCCAAGACGTTCGCCCCAAATCGATAATTGCTCTTGCGCACCGGCTCGATAGGTGTCCGCTGCTGCCAAAATGACTCGACGCCCTGCTCTTGTCTGGGCGAAAGCGAGTTTCGCTGCGGTGGTTGTCTTTCCGGTGCCATTGACACCGACGAGAATCATGACATGCGGTTTTTGATGGAGTGCGGATTCGATTGGGGCGTTCAAACGTTCGATCAATCGACTCCTGAGGAGTGTGTAGATCTCTTCGCCCCGTAAGAGCCCCTCCAGGTTGGCAGTTTCCTGAAGTTCCGTCACCAAACTCTGGGTAAGATTCCCTCCCATGTCTGACTGAATCAGCGCTGCCTCGAGTTCCTCCCAGAAATCTGGCGTCAGCTCTGTTGCCCCCAGGAGAGTCGCAATACGACCAAAAGTCGATCGGCGTGTCTTCGCGAGCGCGGAGCGCCACTGTTTCGGATCCACAGAGCAATTATACCATTCAGGCCTTAATGGCTGGCGTGTAGGTAGATGTCAGAAATCGCATTGCCGAGGGAGAAGGGCTGCGCATAGCCAACCCGTCTACTTTATTTCCTGGGTGGGTGAATACCTTTGGTCATTTCTGCTGCCAACTGAACAGCTTGTTGTTCGGCATGATTGGTATCTGTGATCTCGAGGACTTCCGCAGCAGGCCATCGCTGCAGAGCGGCTGCAAGCAAGTGGGGGCGGATAACGGCCACACCGTATATGAATTCTCCTGAATCTAGGGCGGGCAGAGCCTCGAGAAAGCCTTGCCCCTGGTCGAATTCGAGGGGCCCGATTTCATCTATGATCAGAAAATCACAGGGAATGGAAGCTTGGAATATTGTGTTACACCAATCGAGGGTATTTGTGTCAAAAGTCCATCGTCCCGTCTGTACTTCGGTCGTCGCGGTGCCATCGAGTTTTACGCTCCCAAGGGATCGGCGAACTCCAGAGCGGATGTCAAAGGCATCTTTCGCGATCTCTTCACCCTGTTTGATAACGGGAAGTGAGAGCAGGCCAGCGACATCCCAGCCGTCTGATCTGAGAATTTTGGCTATTAATGCGCAGAAAGTGGTTTTTCCAGATGCCCGCGTTCCGCTGATGATCAATATCGAAGCGTTCTGTGTCATGTCAGAGTTTGGTCGAGCAGAATGACAGAATGTCCGTTGACTTTAACCACGCGTACGGGAACGCCATAGGTTGAGGTTAACTTATCGGCTTTGAGGACTTGCTCTATCGGTCCAGAATCCAGAATGTTGCCGTCACGCATCAAGATCAGATATTGGGCGCTGAGCACGGCGGTGTAGGGATCATGCGTTGTGAAAATTACGGTAACTCCTTGTTCAGCTAGATCTTTGAGGATTCGTAAAATGTGACCCTTATTGCTCAAGTCGAGATGGGATGTGGGCTCATCAAGCAGCAGGATGCGTGGCTGCTGCGCCAGCGCACGAGCCAAAAGGACCATCTGACGTTCGCCACCGCTGAGATCAAGCACCACCCGATGGGCCAGGTGTGCTAATTTCAACGTCTGTAAGATTTCTGAGACCGTCTGGTAGTCCTCATCCGACGGCATTTGCAAAATGCCCAGATAGGGCGCTCGGCCCAGTAAAACATATTCCATCACCGAGAATTCAAACGGAATGTTCTCGATCTGAGGGACAAGGCCGACCAGGCGGCTCATCTCTCTACGAGAGTAGAAAGACAGGTTTTTTCCATCGAGAAGCACCTGGCCGCCCTGTGGGGCAAGCATGCCAAGGATGATGTGAAGAAGTGTAGACTTGCCGGCGCCGTTCGGACCTAAGATGGCGGCAATTGATCCGGCCGGGATTTCAAGCGACAGATCGCTTATCGCGTTTTGAAGGCTAGCATTGTAGCTGAAGGTCAGGTTTGATAGAGAGATGATCCCAGGAGTTTTCATATTCGCATCTTTATTTTGGGACTGATCATCAATGCCAGGAAAGCAACGGCGCCAATAAGTGATGTGATAATGCCAAGCGGAATTTCGCCGGGTAGAAGGGCGCGGGCGATATTGTCACAGATTACGGTTAACATGCCGCCGATCATCATGGATGCCGGGATCGTATATTGGGCGTTTGCGCCGAAGATGCGGCGGGCAATATGGGGAACGATTAGTCCTATCCATCCGACGATGCCACCGACTGCGGTGATGGCAGCTGTGGCGGATACGGCCCCGACTAGCAGAAGGGTTCGTTCGCGTGCAGGAGCTGTGCCCAGTGAAAAGGCGGTTTCATCGCTCAAGGACAGCAGGTTAAGTCGCCAGCGCATTAGATAAACAATCAACAAGCCAACGATGACAAAGGGTGCAATGAAAAGGAGTTTGTTCCACGTCATTCCCCAAAGTCCGCCCAACATCCAAAAGGTTATTTCTGGCAGTTGGGACAGAGGATCGGCGAGATATTTCATAATGCCATTGCCGGCTGAAAAGAGCGCTGAGACGGCGATGCCGGAGAGGATTAAGCGCAGCGCCCAGCTGCCGTGGCGCATTCGTCGTGCCAGAAAGTAAGATAGCATCAGCCCCATCAACGCAAAAAGAATGGCAGATATCTCCATAAGGATGGGGGATGACCCAACCCATAAAATACTTAACGCCGCGCCGAACGCCGCACCTTGAGATACTCCAAGGAAACCGGGTTCAACCAATGGGTTGCGAAAAATCATCTGGAGCACTGCGCCAGCAGCAGATAGAGACATTCCCATCAACAGGGCAGTGAGGATCCTTGGCAAACGCAGCGCAAGCACCAGCCTGCGGGCTAACTCATCTTCACGAAGCAACGAGGGCGACATCCAATACGGTGATGGATATCGCCCGATGAAAATTGACACAATCAGAACCCCCAGAAGCGTCAACCCGAGCATCCAAAACAATCGGGTTAATCGCGATCGCTGTGGCATTCTGAGGCCTCCAGCGGATAGTGTCCTCAAGGAAGATCGCCGTTTAGGATGGAATTCACTTCATTCTGAATGGTTTCCTGGTCTAATCGATATAACTGTTCGTAAAACTGGTTAATCTCTTGCGTGATGTCGATGCCATCGGCGAGCTCGGGTTGTACTTTGGCAAACAGCCAAGTAAGCCCCAGAATCCAGCGGGTGTCGGGTTGATCCCAACTGAGAAAATCACCCGGGAAGGCGAAGAGTTGTTCCTGCTGGACAGCCTGGATTGCCTGCCAATTGGGATCAGATTTCAGACGCTCGGTGATAGGACTGGCATCACCAGGGTAATAGATGACATAGATTTGATCGGGATCCCAGGCGGCTATCTGCTCGAAATTGACGATGGCCCATCCACCCGTCTCGCTTGCTTCAGTCCAGATAGGCGTTCCTCCGACCAATTCCACCATCGTGGTTTGCAGCCAGGAGGCTGGCGGAACCTTAAAGGCGACGTCG
>RCNF010001093.1_pt1 | contig 19335 bp, 18 predicted proteins | sample 2041311 | NCBI WGS metagenome assembly RCNF01 (sample SAMN09708228, study PRJNA481090) | Marine sediment metagenome, whole genome shotgun sequencing project. | biome: marine sediment; feature: ocean; material: sediment; isolation source: Sewage treatment plant 2 marine sediment (STP2) ... | reverse complement strand
TCGAGCAACAAGTAGTCGAGATCCTGCGGCCACGCCACGTCACGGAGGAATTGTTCGAGAGCCTTTGACAGCATCAGACCACGCCACATCAGTGCCGTGTCCTCGTCGTCCAGAAGCAAACCGGTGGAGACCACGTCGATGTCATAGGCTTTCGCCGGAATGATCCTGCGGTCATCCCCTGCTTCGAGGCGTTTACCGCCAAGGCCCAGAATCCGGGGAATCGAGAATCCCCAGATGTCGGCATCGAGAAGACCCACCTTGTGCCCTTGGGCAGAGATGGCGAGAGCAAGGTTGGCGCTTAGCGAAGATTTCCCGACACCGCCCTTGCCGCTGCTGATGGCGACGACACGGGTATTGGGGTGAACCATCGTTGGCTCGGCGTCTTCGCGAGCCCGCAACCGGGCTCGTTCCATGAGGTCAGAGCGTTCCGCCTGGGTCATTGCGCCGATCTCGACGGCGACCTCTTCAACTCCGGGTACGGAGCGCAGCTTGCGGAGGACTTCGTTCTCGATTTGGTCTCGCAGCGGACAGGCGGCGATGGTCAATGCCACTTTCACCGTGACCTTGTTTCCTTCTACCCGGACGTCCTTGACCATGCCGAGGTCGACGATGTCGGCACCCAGCTCCGGGTCGATGACCCGTTTCAGCGCCGCTTCGATTTCCGTCATTTCAATCATGGGTAGGAGCGTAGACTGCCGACGAAGGTAAAAAAACCTATCGCCATAGTGGGAACTGTCTCATATAATCCGGCGAAGCCAGCAACGACCCGGAGGTCGCAGGACCATGATCACAAACGACGAAACCACCACCGTGCAGGGTGTGACTCTCACCTCTTCAGCAGCCGCCAAGGTTCTGGAACTAATCACCGCTGAGGGCGACGAGTCTCTGTCGTTGCGTCTCGCAGTCCGTCCCGGTGGATGCTCCGGCTTCTCCTATGACATGTTTTTCGACTCCGCACTCGATGACACCGACATTGTCAACGAGAAAGATGGCGTACGTGTGGTCGTTGATGCGGAGAGCGCGGCGATGGTCGGTGGAGCAACTGTTGACTTCCGCGACGATGGTCTGCAAGGTGCCGGGTTTGCGATCAACAACCCCAGCGAGCAGAAGTCGTGTGGCTGCGGTCAGTCCTTCTGCTGATCTGAACTGCATTTCAGTCTGATCCGCAGGTAGCCTGGCCCTATGGCCAAACCTGCTGGATGTCTCAAAGCCTTCTTCGCCGTCCCTCTGATATTGATGGCTGTTGGGGTCGGGTTCTGGTTCCTCGGCAACGTCAACCAATTGCTGACCCACGACACCGTCGAGGGAGTCGTTATCGACCTCGAACGCAGTGTCGACAGCGACGGGGACGATCTCTACAAACCAACCTACGAGTACGACGTTGCTGGCCAGACCTACCGCTACAAGTCGCAGGTCAGCTATGGCGGTTTACTGGTGCCCGAGATCGGTGATCGTCGGTCCATCCTGTACAACCCAGGCAACCCGAGCGATGCCCAGGTGCGCAGCATGTTTGTGCTGATTTGGTTGCCGCTGATTCTGCTGGCGCTCCCGCTGCTGATCCTGGGGTTCATGCTGTGGGCATCTATTCGGCGGAGACGCCGTCTCACCGAGGTGCCAACGCAGCTCGGCCCTAGCGATGTACCGCCATGGGCCACCCAGCCGCCAGGTCCGACCACCTGGGCAGAACCAGAGATTGGGCAACGGACCCCCATTGAGGCGATGTTCATGGGAACCGAGCCCTCACAGATGGATGACAAAGGCAAGGTCAAGTATCGAGTGAAGGCCCGTGCCGACATTGAAGGGACTCAACATCGCTTCCGCAGTGACTGGCTGGAGAACGACCCAACGCTGTATTACATGCAGCATGGGAACAAGGTGACAGTCCACGTCGATCGTAATGACCCGAGTTCATACGAGGTGGAGCTGCCCCCAACGGAGTGACCATCGCCGCAGCCTTGTAGCCTGGTGGCGTCACACCTATGGAGGAAAGCCATGCCAAAGAAGATTCACGACGTACCAAGCGCTCCCGCCCCGGTCGGTCCCTACTCGGTGGTGACGGAAGCAAACGGCTTCGTTTTCGTCTCCGGCCAGATGGGCATAGACACCGCAGCCGGCAAGCTTGTCGAAGGCGGCGTCGAACCCGAGACCCACCAGATCATGAAGAATCTTGCCGCGATCCTCGGCGACGTTGGTCTTGGGTATAGCGACATCGTCAAGACCACGATCTTTCTTGCCAGCATGGCCGACTTTCCAGTGGTCAATGTGGCGTACGGCGAATACGTGGCAGATGCCAAGCCAGCTCGCTCTACCGTCGAAGTGGCTGCTTTGCCGCTTGGTGTCCAGGTCGAGATCGAGGTCATCGCTGCTCGGTGAGCACACCCCATCGATTGAGGAGGTTTCACTATGAATCGTGATCAGATTCTGCGCGCACTAGGAGTAGAGGAAGAGAATCCGGGGGCCTACGCCGCCGGATGGATCTCGACAACCGGCGATCTCCTCACCAGCTATGACCCGACCACAGGCGAGGCGATAGCCTCGGTTCGCCAGGCCACCGTTGCTGACTACGAAAAGGTCGTCACCAACTCGGAGGAGGTCTTCAAAGAGTGGCGCATGCTGCCCGCTCCCGAACGTGGCGATTATGTGCGTCGCCTGGGCAATGCGCTGAGGGACTACAAGGACCCCCTCGGCTCTCTCGTCTCGTACGAGATGGGGAAGATCAAGCCAGAGGGTGACGGCGAAGTCCAAGAGATGATCGACATCGCCGACTTTGCGGTTGGACTGTCACGGCAGCTCTACGGCCTCACCATGACGTCGGAACGCCCCCGCCATCGCATGTACGAGCAATGGCATCCACTGGGCCCGGTCGGGGTAATCACGTCATTCAACTTCCCAACCGCGGTATGGAGCTGGAATGGCTTTATTGCTGCGGTGTGTGGCGACACAATGATCTGGAAACCGTCGAGTTCGACTCCGCTAACTGCGGTCGCCGTCTCCAACATCGCTCACGAGGTGATGGCGGGGTCAGGCTTTGAGGGTGTCTTCAATCTGGTCGTTGGCCCAGGACGCACCGTTGGTGACACGATGATCAACGATCGTCGCGTACCTCTGATCTCCGCAACAGGTTCGTGCGACATGGGAGAAAAGGTCGGCACTGCCGTCGCCAAACGGCTGGGTAGGTCACTGCTCGAGCTGGGCGGTAACAATGCCATCGTCGTCCTCGACGATGCCGACGTAGACCTGGTCACCCGTGGTGCTCTCTTCGCCGCGGTAGGCACGGCGGGGCAACGGTGCACCTCATTGCGCAGGCTCATCATCCAGAAGGGCATATCTGATCGGGTCGCCAAGCGTCTCGCAGAGTCGTATGCGAAGGTTCCGATCGGCGACCCGCTTGCCGACGGTGTACTGATGGGGCCGCTCATCAACCAAGCATCCGTTGACACCTACGCAGCAGCCGTTGCCATAGCCCAGGAGCAGGGCGGTGAGGTCCTCTACGGTGGCAACGTGCTCGATCGCGAAGGTTGTTTTGTCGAGCCAACCATCATCAAGATGCCTGTCGACGCTCCAATTCTGGGTGTCGAGACGTTCGCTCCGATCCTTTATCTCATTGAGTTCGATGAGCTTGCAGATGGCATCGCGATCAACAATGGCGTGAAGCAGGGCCTGTCGTCTGCGATTTTCACCGACTCGATGAAGTCGGCGGAGCGGTTCCTGTCCCATGAGGGCTCAGACTGCGGCATCGCCAACGTCAATATTGGTACCTCCGGCGCCGAGATCGGTGGTGCCTTCGGTGGCGAGAAGGAAACCGGGGGCGGGCGTGAGTCCGGCTCAGATTCGTGGAAAGCGTATATGCGGCGCCAGACGGTCACCATCAACTGGAGTGACGATCTGCCGCTGGCCCAAGGGATCGAGTTCGGCTAGCAATCACCGCAAGGACCATGAAAGGGCGGCCTCGGGCCGCCCTTTCTGATTGCAGCGTTCGGTCTACTCGTTCAGCGCAAACGGCGGGTACACGTCGGTGAGGCTGAACATCCAGGCATAGGTCCTGGTGTACCAACGCATCATCCCAACGATGAACTTGAAAATGCCGTCGGGGTATGTCCCGGTGAATGCGATCGCCCAGTATGCAAGCCAGCCGGCGATCATCGCGGCGAAACCGAGGAAGTACAGCACGAAGAAGTGAGGTATCAACAGAATCGCCTTGGCGAAAAAGATGATGCCGGCCACCGCTAAGCCGCGGCTCCTTTCCAGCGTCGGTTCCGTGATGACAACTCGCGCCTGATACTCCGGCTGTTCCATGGCGAATGCGGGGTACTCGTCACGAAGGCTGGCGAACCAGGCGATGATCCGTAGGTTCCAGCCGAGATAGTTGTGGAGGAACCGGGCGAAGCCGGGGGACAACTTGCCGGTGAAGGCGATTCCAAAGAACCCGAACCAAGCCGCAAACACCGCAGCGATCTGCACGAAGTACAGAACAAACAGATGAGGAATCGCGAGCAGCATCTTGATCGGGAAGAAGATGCCGGCGACGGCGAGGCCCCGACTGCGGGTGCCGTCCCCGTATTCGACGGACACATCAACTGGATAAGTCATCATCACTCCCACTGTGAGGTTTCTCTGACACTAACGGACGTTGTTTCGGCCGAGTGGCTATCCGAAGCGGTAGCCGACGCTGCGCACCGTCGTGATCCAAGGAGCGCGTTCTTCGCCCAGCTTGGCGCGGAGCCGGCGCACATGGACGTCGACGGTGCGGGAGCCGCCGAAGTAGTCGTATCCCCAGACCCGAGACAGGATCTGGTCCCGACTCCACACCCGGCCTGGATTCTCGACCAGAAAGCGGAGCAACTCGTATTCCATAAAGGTCAGGTCGCGGGGATCGCCTGCAACTGTGGCCTGATACGTGGCAGTGTTGAGTTCGAGATCGCGGAACCGGATGATGTCCTCGTCTGCGACCGCCGGAGAGTTGGAGTGGAGACGGCCGAGACGCACTCGCAGCTCGGTTCGGTCAACCGGAGAGAGCACAAAGTCGGTAAACCCGGTTTCGCCGGCGATGTCGGCTGTCATGGTTCTGTCGATAAGGAGCAGCACGGGCAGCCCGTACTCATCGCTGATCTTGGAGGACAGCGCTCGGCCCAGATCTGACGTCACCTCGACGACCGCAGCAGCCCAGCCACCTTCGGGGGCCCGTTCGTCAAGGCTGCTCAACTCATCGATCGGTACCGGCTGGTAACCGGCACCGAGCAGTGCCGCTATCAGCGGTTGCGTCGGGGCAGCGGGATAAACGGCAACAAACATCAGAGCACCGGAAGATACTGTTCCAGCTCGAAGCGAGACACGTGGTGCTCATAGCGCTGCCATTCCTGGCGTTTGTTGCGGAGAAACCACTCAAAGACATGTTCGCCAAGGGTGTCCTTCACCAGGGCGGACGACTCCATTGCATCTAACGCTTCGGCCAAGGTTGTCGGCATCCGCTCCGCGGGCGACTCGGTATCGGGCAGCTCGTAGCCGTTCTCAATTCCGGTGAGGCCAGCAGCAAGGATGACCGACAACGCCAGATACGGATTACATGCAGGATCGGGAGCTCGGTATTCGATACGTGTTGAGCCGGGTCGGTCGGCGCCAACACTCGGCACGCGGACGACGGCAGCCTGGTTGGTGCGGTCCCAGGTCGACAGGACCGGAGCATCGAAGCCCGTGACCAGTCGCTTATAGGAGTTCACCCACTGGTTGGTCACGGCAGTGATCTCACGGCCGTGCCGGATCAAGCCCGCCATGAACTGTCGGGCAACCGCCGAAAGGTTGTCCGATTCGGCTTCATCGTGGAATGCGTTGTCGTCGCCCTCGAAGAGCGAGATGTGGAGGTGGAGGCCCGAGCCGTCATGTCCTTCGAGTGGCTTGGGCATGAAAGTCGCATATATGCCGTGCTCCATGGCGACCTCCTTGACCGCAAGCCGAGTCGTCACCAGGTTGTCTGACATGGTCAGGGCATCGGTGTGGCGGAGGTCGATCTCGTGCTGGCTCGGGGAGACTTCGTGGTGCGACGACTCAACCGGGATACCCAACCGTTCCAGGGCGACGATCGTGCTGCGCCGATACTCCTGTGCAACGTCGAGGGGAGTTAGGTCGAAGTAACCGCCGCGGTCGAGGATCTGCGGCTCGGGGCCGCTGTCGGCGAAGTAGAAGTACTCGACCTCGGGGCCAACGTAGAACGAGTAGCCAAGCTTGCGGGCACGTTCCAGGTTGCGCCGCAGCACCCACCGTGGATCTCCCTGAAAAGACTCACCGTTCGGTGTGACGATGTCACAGAACATCCTGGCTACACCGGCATCGCCGGACCGCCATGGCAGAATCTGAAAGGTGGTCGGGTCGGGCTGTGCCAGCATGTCGGATTCCTGGTCGCGGGAGAACCCGTCGATGGCCGATCCGTCGAATCTCATCCCATGGGCGAAAGCCGACTCGAGCTCCGCAGGAGTGATTGCAAATGACTTGAGGAACCCCAGGATGTCGGTGAACCACAACCGTATGAAGCGCACGCCGCGCTCCTCAACCGTTTTTAGTACGTATTCCTCTTGCCGTTGCATCAAGACCTCCGAGGACAGATGCTAAGCCACATCGAGCCTCGGGAATAGTCCGAATGTGTTACGAAACACAGCGTTCACATTCCTGTTACTCAAGTGAAACCGTCAGTTGACATACTGCAAACAACGATTTTGTGTTCTCGCACCGGGCTACGGTGCCTTGTCGTATGAAGGAGCCAATCATGGTCTACAGGGCCGAATACATCTGGATCGATGGTCAGAAGCCGACCGGCAAGCTGCGGTCCAAGACCAACATCCTCGCCGACGGTGAAGCCCCACCGATCTGGGGTTTTGATGGATCAAGCACGGAGCAGGCCGTCGGCAAAGATTCCGATCGGGTGCTGCGTCCGGTGCGTGTCGTGCCCGACCCGATTCGTGGCGGCGACGACAAGCTGGTGATGTGCGACGTGCTCAACACCGACATGACCCCGCACGAGACTAACAAGCGTGCCTATTGCGCTGAGGTTGCAGAGAAGTATGCCTCGCATGAACCATGGTTTGGCATCGAGCAGGAGTACACCTTCTTCAAAGACGGTCGTCCCCACGGTTGGCCTGCTGGCGGTTTCCCTGCTCCTCAGGGTGGCTACTACTGCGGTGTCGGCGCCGACGAGATTTGGGGCCGCGACGTAGTCGAGCACCATACCGAGGCCTGCATCGCGGCAGGTCTGGAGATCTCCGGCACAAACGCTGAGGTCATGATTGGTCAATGGGAATTCCAGATTGGCCCCGGCGACCCCCTCAAGGTTTCGGACGAGATCTGGCTGGCCCGGTGGCTGCTCTATCGCATCGCCGAGGACTACGACATCTCTGCGCACCTCATGCCGAAGCCGGTTGCCGGTGATTGGAACGGTGCAGGTGCCCACACCAATTTCTCGACGAATTCGATGCGAGAGAGCTACGACCCGATCATTGCCGCATGCGAAGCACTCGGCACGAAGGCCGACGTCCACATCAAGGAGTACGGCGCCGGCATTGAGACCCGACTTACTGGTCTCCATGAGACGGCACCTTGGACCGAATACAGCTACGGCGTTTCCGACCGTGGTGCCTCGGTGCGAATCCCGTGGCAGGTTGCCCGTGACGGCAGGGGCTATATCGAAGACCGCCGGCCCAACGCCAACATGGATCCGTATGTTGTTACCGCTCTAATCACAGACACCGTGTGTGCGGAGTTCGACAAGGCGTAGCTTTTGCCCGAGCCCTCCTCTGGCAATACAACGAAAGACGGGGCCCTGCGGGGTCCCGTCTTTTGGTTCAGGTGGGGGTTTCTAGAAGGCTGCTCAGCCGGTGGCTGCATCTTTGGCGGCATCCAGGGCTTGGTCCAGAGTTGCGGCGGCGATGTTGTAATCCTCGAGGCCTTCTATGCGCCTCTCCGACCCTGCAGTGTTCAATAGACCGTCGAGCATCTTGTCTGCTCCGGCCTGCATGGCAGCGGCGGCTATGGTCACATCGTTCCACTTTTCCTTAGCTGCTACGGGAACATCAATAGCGGAGACGGCGGCGACGAATTCAGTGGTGTCGGCCCGCAGTGCGCTGAGCAGATCCCGGGTGGCGCCGTAGCCGGCATTGTCGTAGTCATCGTTGATGAGTTGGGCATCGGTGCGCAAGGTGTCGGCGGCGGCAGCCAGGGAGTCTGCGCTCGCGTTGAATGCGATGACTTCCGGTGGAAGCGTCGTCGTGGTCGTTGTCTCGGGAGTCTCCGTTGTCGTGGTGCCCTGCCCAGCAGCAACCGTCGTTGTTGTTGGTGCTTCTGCCGGCGGCAGGCTGTTCACGAAGGTGAAAGTAAACGCAACGAGTGCGAGTACCACCAGCGGGAGAATCCATCGGCCGTGTTTGGGGTCTTGCTTGCTCACCGGCGCAAAGATAGTCCTTCTGCGGACGTGTGCCATTTCTTGTTGCGTTGAGAGGTAGCCTGACCACATGGACATCAACAACAGGACGGCGATTGTTACAGGCGCGGCGAGACGAGTCGGCCGGTCAATTGCACTGGGTTTGGCCGATTCGGGAGCGAGTGTCTTTGTTCACTACAACCGGTCGGCAGGTCCTGCTGAGGAACTCCTGGCTGAGGTCGAGAGCAGGGGCGGCCGTGGTGCGATCGGGTCGGTAGACCTGTCGCAGCCGGAGCTGGCACCGCAATTGGTCGACATGGCTACGAAAGCGCTCGGCGAAGTATCGATCCTGGTGAACTCGGCATCTGGCTTTGCCACCGACACACTTGATGACGTTGCCTTCGACGGTTGGCAACGTAGCCATAACCTCACCTTGGCGTCACCAGTGTTCCTGACGCAGCGGTTCGCGACGCTCCTCGGAGACGATTCTTCAGGGGCGGTCGTCAACATCACAGATGTACGCACGATGTCGCCCTATCTGAAACACTTCTCTTACGTTGTTGCCAAGGGTGGCATCGATACGTTCACCCGTGCTGCGGCATTGGCACTGGCGCCCCGCATCCGCGTTAACGCCGTCGCTCTTGGCGTGATCCTTCCCCCGCCGGGCGAGGATGCCGAGTACGTCGCGGCTCTGGCGGCCGACCTCCCGCTAGCGCGAGCTGGGGGAACCGAGCCTGTAGTGGAGGCTGCGCTCAGTTTGATTCGCAACGACTTCGTGACCGGCGAGATCATCCGTGTCGATGGTGGCGGCCACCTCACCTAGGTAGCTGTTGAGCAATGCGAGTTTCTGCTCGTCGGTTGCTCGGAGAGCGGGCGCTTTTTCGCGGGGACGAGTCTGCACCGCATTTGTTCAACACCCACCTAACTGCGAGTTCACAGGGGGTGGATGTCGCCTTCTCTTGCCACGTTCATCCCAGACCGGACAACCCGCACCAGCTCATCACTCTGTGGATTGAGCAGCGGGTTGGTGTGGTTGAGGTGGGTGAAGTTGATCTTGGCGCGGCTGGCATCGTCTAGATCGCCAAAGCGGAGCAGCGAATCGACAACAAGCGGATGTGCGATCTTGGCGATATTCCTTCCGGGAACCTCATCCTTGGCAAAGAAGGTTGCGTCCAGCAGGGCAACATCAGCCTTCTCGATGTAAGACTCGATCGGTGTGTCCCAACCATCCCAGCTATCAGTGTCCGGTACATAGACAACGCGATGGTTCGGTCCGGTAACCAAGAAACCGACCGTTTCGCTGTATTCGTCACGGTGCGGAACCGGGAATCCCATTGCCGAGACTTGGTGAGTGAGAGCGAGGTCAACATTCGGTTCGAGCACGCGTAGGTCGATGTTGCCACCGTCAACCAGCTGGCGCCAGGGCCCATTGTTCGAAATGAACTCGGCTAGCCGCGGTGCCGCCCAGACGGGGAGCGACTGGGTGTTCATGGCTTCCCGACCCAGGAACATCAGCCCGGTGTAGTGACCAATGTGGCCATGCGTGAGCAGGATGCCTTCCAACTCAATATCGGCCTTGTTCAGCTCGGCGAGGTGTTGACGAAAATCAGGTCCGGCATCGAGAAGCCAGGCCCGCCCGTCATCAACGATGGCGACACAAGTAGTCAAATGAGGCTTCGTAGACGTGGCACAGCACCCTCTTGTGCACCCTGGCTGCGGATGCCCGCCGTCTTGAGCTACCCCGAGAACAAGTACGTGGGCCATCAATCGAGCAGTCTGACGAACAATCCACTGGTGATCTTGGGGAGGAACCACGTCGACTTCGGGGGCATCACCAGCCCACGATCGGCAACCGCAGCGACTTGATCGATGCTTGTTGGATGCACGACGAAGAACGCTCCAGCTGCATCCTGGCTCGCGACGTATTCGACAGGAACAGTGCCGGGGACATACTCCAAGCGCTCGCTGGTGCGGGGATCGCTGATCCCGAGGATGGGGCCGAGAATCAGGTTGTTCAGCAACACGACATCCAGACTCGAATATGGATCGTCCGCATCGAGCAGTTCCTCGGGCACGGTCAGGCGATACCACTTGTTCCCGACGTGCATGCCAAAGGTACCTGGCCTGGTCGGCTTCGCCTCGTCGGGGGTGTTGGGATGGATCCGCTCGACTTCGAGCCGTTCGCTGACCCGCTGCACAAACTCAACCTCGGTCAGCCCGCCGAGATCGGTCACCAGCCTGTTGTACTCGACAAGTCGTAGCTGCTGCGACGGGTAGATGACACCCATCACATAGTTGAAGGGTTCGTTACCGGTCGCATCGGGGTGGGTTGCAGCCGTCTCTCTAGCCAGAGCCGCACCGGCTGCCGCCCTGTGGTGCCCGTCGGTGATATAGAGGGCTTCAATGTTGTCGAGACACGACTCCAACTCGGTGACGGCCGCTCCCGCCGCGATCTTCCACACGCTCTGCCGGACCCCGTCACCACCGAGGAAGTCAATGATCGGCTCCTCTTCAGTGAGCCGATCGATGAGGGCATTGATGCCCGCATTGCGGTAGGTCATGCACATTGGATAGGAGTTGGCTTGGATACGTCTGAGGGCATCTACCAAGGCGTCTTCGGAGTGCTGCCGGGTGTGCTCATGACGTTTGATCAGGCCGCGGTCATAGGCTGAAGCGTCAACTTCAGCAACGATCCCGGTCTGGATTCGTTGCCCATCATTGACCCGGTAGACGTAGTAGGCGGGTTCCCGATGGTATTCGTAGATCCCGCGGGAGATCATTATGTCCAGTCGATCGCGACCTACCGGTGTCGCAAGATCCGTGCAATCGCCTTCGCACGGGATGATGTCGCGCATCACCAATTCGAAGCTGTACGGATTGGTTGCTTCGAGGTTCTGCCAGTAGCCGCTGGGGACGGACTTCTTGGGCACCACGGCGACCTTGGGAGCGAACTCCGCGGTCGGCAGATAGATCTTGGTTGGGCGAACGAGTGGTCGTCGTCCTGAGGTCATCGTTGATTTACCGAGACCGCGATCACGTTGTCGACGTTCTCCAACTCGGTAATCGTTTCCGCTCCAAGGTTGCCAACCACATGGATTAGAGCAGAGGCGGCTTCACGACCCTTGAGCACAAAGTTCTCCATATGCTCGACGTTCAGGCCAGCTTCGCGCAGCGTTCCCAGCACACCGGCGAGCACACCAACACGGTTGTGGTGGCGCACCATCACGGTGAGTGCCGGGGCGGCGGCATCTGATACCTCGCCAAGGTTGACGCAGTTGAGTGGCGTACCTTCCTCGAACGCCTCGATCGACTCGATGACAGCGTCGGCGATGGCGGTCTGCGCCTGGAGAGTCGAAGCACCGATGTGGTGCGTGCCGTAAACGGCGGGGTGCTGTGCCAGTATCGACTCGAAAGGCGCCTCTCCTGAGCCAGGTTCACTGCGATAGACGTCGAGTCCAACCCGCAGGTTCTTCTCTTCGATAGCTTCGACCAGTGCTATTTCGTCGATAACGGATCCCCGTGAGGTATTGACGAGGACCGTTTCTGGTCGAACCACCGACAACAGGTCGCGTGACACCAGGCCCTCGGTCTGCGGAGTAGCCGGCACGTGGAAGCTGAGAATGTCGCAACTGGCAGCTAGCGCCTTGAGGCTCGGCTCAAAACGGGCACCGATCTGGGTCAAGGTTTGCAGTCGCAGCGGGTCACGATTGGGTCGGTCGACGACGGCGATTTCCATGCCAAAGGCATGTGCCCGCTTCGCCACCTCGAGCCCGATCGAGCCGAGGCCGACGATGCCGATCGAACGACCGGCCAGACCCTTTGTCTTGGCATAGCGCTTCTTACGCCACTTGCCCTTGCGCAGATCCTTCACCTGATCCGGGATGTTGCGGTCGATCGCCATGATCAGACCCATGGCCAGTTCAGCGACCGCTACAGCGTTCTTACCAGGCGTGTTGCACACAAACACACCGTTGGCGGCGGCCGCATCGAGTGCGATGGTGTTTACACCGGCACCAGCTCGGATAACCAGGTTGAGTTCATCGGCTGCGGTGATGGTGTCGGCGGTCACCTTGGTCGAGCGAACCACGAGGACCTGATAGCCCTTGATCGCCTGTGGCAGATCAGCTGCCGATAGAGTCGGTTCCAGGCTGACCTCGTGACCCAGCGTGTTGAGCTTCGCTAGATGCTCGTCGGAAAACTTGTCGGCTATCAGGATTTTCACAGCCATACTCCCTAGATCACATTTGCAGTTGAGCGCTTTGCACTGTTTTATCTTTACACTTTGTTCAATGCCAACCAAGTGCGCCGTGGCCGGCGTCCAACCCCGGGAGCAATCATGGCAAAGCCGCTGAAGCCGGTTCCGTCCGATCTCGACATAGCCCAGGCTGCCGAGGTGCAGCCCATCGTCGCCATCGCTGACAAGCTTGGCATCGATCAACGTCATCTCATCCCGTACGGTCACGACAAGGCCAAGGTACACCTTGATGTGCTCAAGGACATTTCCGATAGGCCGCGCGGCAAGTACATCGATGTAACAGCTATCACGCCCACTCCACTTGGTGAGGGAAAAACGACGACAGTTGTGGGGCTGGTCCAGGGTCTTGGCAAGCTCGGTCTCGAAGCGATTGCTGCCATTCGACAGCCGTCAATGGGGCCGACGTTTGGTATCAAGGGTGGTGCCGCCGGCGGTGGTTATAGCCAGATCCTGCCGATGGAGGACTTCAACCTGCACCTCACCGGCGACAACCACGCCATCACTGCTGCCCATAACCTGGCGGCGGCTGCGGTAGAGGCGCGTTGGTATCACGAGGCGCAAAGCAGCGACGAGAGACTCGAATCGCGAGGTCTCAAGAGGATCGCTATCGATCCCTATTCCATTCAGTGGAAGCGGGTCGCTGATGTGAACGACCGTGCCCTGCGCAACATCATGGTGGGTATGGGGGGGAAGCCTGATGGCAAACCACGAGAGGCAGGGTTTGATATCACCGTCGCCAGCGAACTAATGGCAATCCTGGCTCTCGTCGACGGTGATGACTATGCGTCGACACTGCGCAATCTTCGCCAGCGTGTTGGCAACATCGTGGTTGGCTACACGAAGCAGGGTGCTGCCGTCACCCTCGAAGATATCAAGGTGGCGGGTGCCGTGGCAGTGTTGATGAAAGACACTCTGCATCCGAACCTGATGCAGACAACCGAAGGGCAAGCGGCGTTTGTACACGCCGGTCCTTTCGCCAATATTGCCCACGGGAACTCATCGATCGTCGCCGACCATGTTGCCCTCCACCTCGGCGACTATGTCGTGACCGAATCGGGATTCGGGGCAGATATCGGCATGGAGAAGTTCTTCGACATCAAGTGCCGTGCCTCGGGGCTTGTCCCTGATGCTGTGGTCTTGGTGGCAACGATTCGTGCCCTGAAGATGCACGGCGGCGGACCACGAGTGATTCCCGGTCGAAAACTTGACAAGGCCTACACCGAGGAGAACCTCGAACTACTCGAAGCCGGGCTCCCCAATCTGCTGGCTCATATTCGCAATGCCCAACTGTTTGGCGTTCCTGTCGTGGTCGCGGTCAACGCGTTCACAGATGACACCGAGGCGGAGATTGAGTTGGTGCGCAAGGCGGCTATCGATGCCGGAGCAGTTGGCGCTGCTCATTCCAACCATTGGGCCGAGGGTGGTGACGGAGCAATCGAATTAGCCAAAGCTGTGGTTTCCGCCTGTGAACAGCCCAGCAAGTTTGAATATCTGTACCCGCTCGACATTTCGATCCGGGACAAAATCGAGATCATCGCCAAGCAGGTCTACGGAGCCAGCGAGGTCAAGTACGACGGTCTCGCAGAGCGCCAGATCGAGAGCTTCGAGAAACAGGGGTGGGGCAACCTGCCGATCTGCGTCGCCAAGACTCACCTCTCGATTAGCCAAGACCCGAAGCTCAAGGGTGCCCCAACCGGGCACACGGTGCGGGTTCGTGAGGCGAGGGCCTCGGTCGGCGCCGGGTTCATCTACCCGATGCTGGGCACGATGCGGACCATGCCGGGTTTGGGAATGACGCCGGCATATATGAACGTTGATGTGGACGAGGATGGCAAAGTCGTCGGTCTCTTCTAGGACAGCGAATGAGTGCTCAATTCCCAGCCAGGGCGTATCGAAAGTCTCACGGTCGTCTATGACGGTGATTGTATGTTGTGCCGGCGTTCTGTCAGATGGCTGCGCCAGCAGCGAACCCATGGCGGTATCGATGTGATCGCGGCGGCCGACTCAGATGCGATTGCTCGATTTGGGGACACACCGGACTATGGCGAACACATGATTGTGGCCGCCAATGACGGTCGGGTTTGGATTGGAGTTCCCGATGCGTACCTTGTGGTGATGTGGGCAGTCGGTGGATTGCGACTGCTGTCATAGGTCATGTCGCTGGCACCACTCAAGCCTTTGGCCGGGCGAGTGTTCCGAATCGTGACCGGCAACCGACACGTGATAGGTCGGGTTGTCGGTGAGGGCTGTGTTCACTGTGCGCCAATCTGACAGTGAGTCGTGATTGTCGGACTTTGGGCAATCGCTGACAACACATCGGCCTGACCAGGTTCTTCAGCTTGTCGAACACGAAGGGTCTCCAATATGGATAGCAAACAACGCAGCCGGGTCCGAGTGGAGCAAGGTCAACGCAAGATCAGGACCTACCTGGGTGGAGAACTGGTAGCGGCGACAACGTCACCGCTTCTCGTCTGGGAGAAACCGTATTACCCGGTGTATTACTTCCCGGCCGCGGATGTCCGCATGGACCTGCTGGCCGAGACCGGAGAGACAAAGCGTTCGCCGAGCCGGGGTGACGCAACTCTGTTCACGGTCGCCACCGCGGCAGCGAAAGCCGAAGGCGCCGCCTACCGTCACATTGACTCCCCAGTGGAAGAGCTGCGCGATCACGTTGCCTTCGACTGGAACGCCATGGACTCATGGTTTGAAGAGGACGAAGAGGTATACGTCCATGCCCGCGACCCCTACACCCGGGTAGACATCCTGCAGAGTTCCCGTCACATCGAAGTTGTCATCGACGGTGTGAAGGTGGCCGACTCGAATACCCCCCGCCTCTTGTTCGAGACGGGGATGCCGGTGCGCTATTACCTGCCGAAGACCGATGTGCGTATGGACCTGCTCGAGGCGACTGACCTGCATACCAAGTGTCCCTACAAAGGGACGGCGAGCTATTACGACGTGGTCATCGATGGGAACCGACACGAGAACGTCGTGTGGTGGTACCCATTTGCCGCGGAGGAAAGCCAGCGTGTTGCCGGACTGCTCTCGTTCTACAACGAGAAGCTCGACATCTATGTTGACGGCGAGCTAGAAGAGCGCCCGAAGTCGCTGTTCTCGTAACCCAACCTATCTAGCGCTAGCCGACGTACTCCTCAACCATCGCCACGTACCGAGCCTTGTCGTCGTCGGACATCCAGGTGGCCAGGAACGAGTTCTTTGCAAGCTGGACGATCTGTTCCTTGTTGAAGTCGCACTCTTCGACGAGGGCGATCAGGTTCTCGTTGAGATACGCCTGCATGTACGAGGGGTCGTCGGAGTTGATCATGGCCCGCATACCCTTCTCGAGCATCGTCTTGATCTCATCACCGGTGAGGCTGCCCGTCACGTAGCGGTTGGATATCGGACAGACCGTCAGCGGGATTTCCCGGCGGACAATCTCAGCGATGAGCTTCTCGTCTTCGAGTGAATTGACACCGTGATCGATCCGCTCGACACCGACCTCATCGATGGCTTGCCAGATATGTTGAACAGCGTTGTCCTGGTTCACGTCGCAGTGCATCGTGAGGCGGTAGCCTTCTTCACGGGCACGCCCATAGACCTCTTTGAACTTGACCGGCGGATGGCCACGTTCGTCGGAGTCGAGGCCAATTCCCACGATCCAATTCTTGTACGGAAGCGAAGCTTCGAGGGTCTCCATCGCCGACTCTGCGTCCATGTCACGGAGGAAGCACATGATGAGATCGGTCTTCAACCCGAAATCAGCCTCGGCATCTACCTGGGCACGATGTAGACCGTTGATGATGTTGGCGAAGGGGACGCCCCGCGACGTGTGTGCCTGCGGGTCGAAGAACGGCTCGGCGTAGACAATATTCTGTGCTTTGGCGACCTGGAAGTAGGCCATTGCCAGGTCGTAGAAGTCGTCCTCCTCGATGAGGACGTTCATGCCGTCGTAGTAGCCAACGAGGAACGACGTCAGGTCGTGGAAGACGTAGCTGGCTTTGATTTCTTCAACGGTTTTGTATGGAATCTCGATCCCATTGCGTTCAGACAGAGCGAATTTGAGTTCCGGCTCCAGAGTTCCTTCGATGTGAAGGTGCAGCTCTGCCTTGGGCAGGCCCTCGATGAACGTTCGCATCTCACTCACGGCTGATCTCCTTGGTGATGACCCCACGGTGCGGGATTTCCGACGATCCCACACAGTATTCCACTCGACGAAAACCGTCGCCAATTGGATCGCTGCGGCTGGCAAAGTGTGGCTTTTCAGTCCGTAGGGAGGCGTCGCCTAGTATCTCTGGTGACAACCGGTAGGGATGCCCTGGTCCTGATTTCCCGGTCCGCTAAGAAGGGAATTTCAATGCAACTACGGAGCAGAGGCTGGGTTTTTGCAGCCATGCTGATGGCCTTCGCGCTGATCGCCGGTTCCTGCGGCGGCGGCGATGAAGTAGAAGGCGAAGGGTTCACCTTCGGGGTGATCATGGTTGGTCCTTACAACGACCGTGGCTGGAGCCAGGGGCACTACGAAGCCGGACAGTATGTAGAGGAGCTGACCGGCGCGACGATGATCTTCCTCGACAAGGTCAATGTTGCCGATCTGCCCGACAAGGGTGTAGATCAGGTCGCCCAGGACATGATCGACCAGGGTGCGCAGATGATCTTCGCCACCTCGGATGACATGAAGGACGGCATCCTGTTGGCCGCCCAGGCAAACCCAGATATCCCGATGGTATGGGTGTCCGGTGACAGCGCCTGGGAGGAAGGCGAGGCCTTTGCCGGCATCGACAACCTCGGCAACGTGATGACCGAGTTGGAGTACGGGAAGATGATTGCCGGCTGTGCCGCAGCCCTCACCACGCAAACCGGATCTATCGGATACCTTGGACCGCTACTCAACGACGAGACACGTCGTTTTGTCAACGCCGGTTACCTCGGCGCCCAGTACTGCTGGGAGGAGTATCGCGGAGAGACCTCACCTCTGTCTTTCGAGGTTGTGTGGATTGGTTTCTGGTTCAACATCCCCGGTGTGACGCTCGACCCGACGCAAGTTGCCAACGGCTTCTTTGACGGTGGGGCAGACGTCGTGATCTCCGGTACCGACACGACGGAAGGCCTGGTGGTCGCCGGGCAGCGTGCCGCAGCCGGTGAGCAGGTTTGGAACGTCGCGTTCGACTACGAGGGTGCCTGCGAAGAGGCTCCCGAGGTCTGTCTAGGTGTTCCCTACTTCAACTGGCGGCCCTCATATGTTGAACTGGTCAGCGATGCGATCAACGGCGAATTCGAAGCCGATTGGGAATGGGTCGAAGCGAACTGGGACGACCTCACCGACAAGGACGACGGCGGTGTCGGCTGGATTACTGGTCCCGGCATGTCGGAGGCCAACAGCGAGCAACTCGATGAGTTCATCGCCGGTTTGGCCGATGGTGAAATCGATCTGTTCGTCGGGCCACTCAACAATCAGGATGGAAGCGTCTACCTCGCTGACGGCGAGAAGGTGACGGACCACCAGCTCTGGTATACCAAGCAGTTGCTCGAAGGCATCGTCGGGGCAAGCAACCCGTAGACCCCTCCAGCACTAATGAAGGGGGGAGAGGATCGTAAAAGGACTCGGCGAGAGCCGAGTCCTCCCTCTCCCCCCTTCGAGCATTTCTGATCACTACTGTCTGGCCCCACCAATGAGCCTTGAACTTCGGGACATTCACAAGCACTTCGGCCCGGTCCGGGCCAGCGATGGTGTTTCTCTGACGATCGAGGCAGGGACTCTGCACGGCTTGCTTGGTGAGAACGGTGCGGGCAAGTCAACGCTGATGAAGATCCTCTCCGGTTTCTATGCCCCGGATTCAGGAGAGATTCTCCTCGATGGAGAGCCGATTCGTCCCTCGTCTCCCCGTGACGCGATTGCTCACGGCGTCGGGATGTTGCACCAAGACCCTCTGGTATTCCTCCCGTTCACCGTCCTCGACAATCTGCTGCTTGCCAGCCCAGGTGGCACCCGCCTCGATCGCCGCACTGCACGCAAGGAGCTGGCGGAGATGTGCGAGCGCTTCGGGTTTGCTCTTGATCCTGCCGCACTGGTCCGTTCTTTGACCGTCGGGGAACGGCAGCAACTAGAGATGGTGCGTCTGTTGTGGCTGGGGGCTCGAGTGCTCATCCTTGACGAGCCAACGACTGGAATCTCTGCCCCGCAGCGGGTCAAGCTCTTCGAGACGTTGCGGCTACTCGCCGCCGACGGGATGAGCGTCATCTTTGTTTCGCACAAGTTGGAAGAGGTTGATGAGCTGTGCGAGCGGGTGTCGGTAATGCGCCAAGGGCAGGTTGTCGGCCACGCTGAAATGCCGATTCCCGCGGAGCGGCTTGTGGAGATGATGTTCGGGTCCGCGGTCGAAGTCGAGGGGCGTGTCCCCATCGAGCTTGGTGAGACGATGCTGCGAACCAAGGGCCTCACAGTCAACGAAAGGCTGTTGTCGCTGGAGAACCTCGATCTTGATGTCCGCGCCGGCGAAGTCGTCGGTCTCGCCGGTTTGGAAGGCAGTGGGCAGCAGACGCTACTGCGGGCGTGTTCCGGTCTGCGGAGCGCGGATGGCGGGTCCATTGTGTTGGACGGGATAGATCTCACGGCCAAGGACTATGAGGCCGCCTTGCCGATGGTGTTCAGTTCCTCCCTGCTGGTCGACTCGAAGAG
>RCNF010000541.1_pt1 | contig 19382 bp, 15 predicted proteins | sample 2041311 | NCBI WGS metagenome assembly RCNF01 (sample SAMN09708228, study PRJNA481090) | Marine sediment metagenome, whole genome shotgun sequencing project. | biome: marine sediment; feature: ocean; material: sediment; isolation source: Sewage treatment plant 2 marine sediment (STP2) ... | reverse complement strand
AGCCAGAGGCGGGCCTCGGTCGCCGGTTGGAGTTCGATTCGGAGGTCGCCGAGCGGCGTCAGCAGCACCGGGTGACGGCGGCCGTCGGTCTGTGGTGCGAACGTCTTCGGCTGATAGCCCGGTGCGGTGATGGTCAGTTCTTCAGTCCCGGGGCCGGCGAGATCGAGATTTCCGTTGGCGGATGCCCACGCTGCATCGGTCAGCTCCCGGGGAGCGTTCGCGATCCGCCAACTCAGGGACCCGGCCTCGATGGGTTTGTTTGTCGCAGCATCGAGCACCACGTGGTGCGCGGTCGAAAGGGCAGGCAGCTGCAGGTTCCCGGCTCCGTCCGGTCGTACGAGCACTGGCGCACCGAGGCCCGTACGAACCCATACGCCGGTGTCTGTCGTCACTGTGAGAACGTCGTGAGCCGTTGTTCCGTCCGCGTGGAGCACCGGAGTTTCGGCCCCGGCCACGGCGGCAACCATCGCCAACCCTGCAACGATGACGAGCGTCCTATGTTTCATGACGTTCTCCAGTGCGTTCGCTACCGTGGGATCTCCGCATTCGACACATCCACCTGCCATACGATGGTTTTCGACGAAGGCTCCCATGTTTCCTGACCGACCAAAATGAGTCGGTCCTGATCAGCATCAGCCGCTATGAGACGACCGGCGACGACTCCGGGCAAGGCAAGCCCGACCGCCACCGGTTCGCCGCTCAACCGGTACAGGTCGAGCTCGTGGCGCTGTCGAAGCGGCCCGTCGGGCAGCCCTACGACAACGGCCAGCAGATCGTCTCCGAGAATCACGGGTCGTTTGACCAGCGATTGTGCGAGTTCCCAACGCGCGTAGTCCTTGAGTCTCGAAGGGTCATGGATCGGCGTGTAGGCGTTCCAGTTCGGCGGGCGGAACCGCGGGTTCGTACCGCGCCAGACTTTTTTCAGGCGGTCGTTTTCGTCAAAGACGAACACCGAGTAGCTGCGCGGGTCGATGAAGACCCAGCCGCCATCGGGCAGAGCAGCCAGGCCCCCGCTGGTAATTCCCTGAAAGTGGATTCGTTTGATCGTGTCCGGCATGGGCATGTTTGCCGGATACTCCTGCAACGGCACGATCTCCCCGTCATCGTATTGGATGAACAGGTAGGGCGTCCCGCCGACCGAAGCGTCCGGTCGGGCGATTCCGTAGATCACCGTGCGGTCGCTGAAAACCAGAGGCTGTCCGCTGGGTGAGCTCCGCATTCCCGGATACTCGAGCAGAAAACGCCAGCTGGTGTCGAAATAGACCCAGAAATACCGGTCACCGAAAACGAGGCAACGCTCCGGTCCGCAGCCCAGATGCTGCGGACCGGTGACCTGACCTCTTTCGGTGCCCATCGGGAGAATTGAACGCAGATCCTTCCCGGTTCGGAGATCGACCTCTCTGAGCCCACTCGTATAGTCGGGCAGAAGAAGCTTCTCTCCGCGGACCACTGCGTCCACGATCATGTACGCCGGTTTGCCGAGATCGACGGCGCGTGTCGTGCACATTCCATCGATAGGTTGAACCGGCGTTGCCAGAACCCATGCACAGAGCAGGGCCCCGCAAAGTCCTTGCACAAACACCCTCACGGTGTGTCGCATGACCTCAGCCTGACCAAATATCCCGTGGTGCCGAGGACTCTCCCCCTACGGGGCAGATGGATACACCCAGATCACATAGCAGTCATACGGCAGTGGTGCACAACCGTTGGGATGATTCGGTGTATAAACCATCCATCCCATCTGGTAGACATCCGCCGCCTCGGCCATGCCGGGTGCGAGTATTGCCGGCACAATTGCGCCGACGATCATTAATGCTACGACTATGAAGCCCAGTTTCCTCTTAGACATATTCCACCCTCCATCATGAGTTAAGAACAACATATCGACGAGATTCCCTGCTGTCAAGGGGCGATCTCGATTTCCGGGGCCTTTTCGATGATTGGAAAATGGCCGGGAGATTCTCTTCAGGTCGTTCCAGAGACGAGGCTTATGGAGAATTTCGATGTGGATTGCAGGTTGATCGACCGCAATTGGCGAAATCGGGGTTGTTTTTGGAGTGTGATGTAGCTCGCGAAACGACAGGATCGAATGCCGCAAACCCCTTGGATCGTCCACACAAGTGAGTTTTCTCACACTCCGGGATAAGCTAGCTTCGACCTGAGGAAACGGGGAGGGTTCATGTTCCAGCGGATGTTCACAGTCGTCTGTCTCGTCGCCCTGGCCGCAGCTCCGGCGGCGGCTTTTGACTTCAATCTCGCGGTCGGCGCCGACTTCAGCGGAGATTTCGATGCCGGCAACATCAGTGTCAGCTCAGACACCGGTTATACGCTGGGTCTCGAGTTGGCGTTCAAGATTCCCCTGATCGAAGCCGGTGTCGGGCTCGAGTACGGGTTTTCACGTGAGGCCAAAGACGTGGACATCGAGGCGTCCTACTATCAGCTCTACGCCATCGGGCGCTTCTTTATCGGTCCCGCGTACATCGCCGGGAGGTTCGGCTACGCGGATGTCTCTTTTTCGGAAGCGCTCGACGGCAGCACCGACGGCGGTTCCTGGGGACTTGGAGGCGGAGTCGAGCTGTTTGGCAAACTGAAGGTCGAAATCCTCTTCAACAGCCTCGGGAGCGATTTTTCGTACGAAGGCTGGACCCTGCGATTGCTCTACACGTTCTGAAACGACGCGATCAGAAGGGAAAGCCGAAGTTCAGACGCCAGCCGGTCAGTTCCGGACCCCATCGATAGCCGATGCCGATGCGTGGCAACGAGATGAACCACAGCTTGATCTTAGGGCGGGTGCCAAAGGCGAGACCGATTTCGTTGGTGTAGGTGATTTCGAAAGGTTCGTCGTCGGGCCGCTTGATCAAGGCGTTGATGTACTGGCGGCGGATCCCGTAGGGGCTCAGATAGGCCTCGTTGCCAGAGATGTTGAAACCGAGCGGAAACCCCACATCGAGCCCGAGCTGGAGTTCGAGGAACTCGTCCGAAATTTCAAAACCCGATTTGAAGGTCGACAGATACTGCACTTTTGTTCCAAGGCTGAACTCGACCTCACGGTGCTGCCACTCCGTGAGCGTTCGCATGCCGATCGACCACACACCGAAATCGATGTCCTGGTCGAAATCATACGCATAGCCGATCTCGGTGAAGGGCTTGAGAGTCCAACCCTTCCCCACAGGGATCAGGAACTCCACCCCCGGGGTGGCCGCGAGCGATTGAAACCGAATATTGATGGGCTCAGGGCCAGCGAGGCCGAGGTCATAAATACCTGCATAGACAATGAGCCGCAGACGGAGGCCCCAGGGGCGGCCGTCAGGTGGAATGATGGTGTAGCCGATGGGTATGCGAAGGTCGTTGACCGTGCCATCCGAAACGCCCGGCTCGGTCATTCCGAGGGCGAAGAGCCCCGGGATGACCGGCGCAGGATCGTCGGTTTGTTGGGCGTCGACGTGTCGAGGCAGAACCAACAAGCAGAAGAGCAGTATCAGAAGACCGTGCGCTGACGAGTGTGATCTCAGAGTGTGGGCCACCTCGTCAGTATACGAAGAAAAAAACGACCCGGCGCGGGCCGGGTCGTTGCAACGCATCCTCTCCGAAATCAGCGTTCAGTCGGCGAGAAGTCGACGCGACGGTTTTTGGCGCGGCCCTCGGCCGTGTTGTTGGGTGCAATTGGCTCGTTGGGCCCAAAGCCCCTGGTGGTCAATCGGCCAGCGCTCACCCCGTTGCTGACGAGGAACTCTCTTACGGCGTCAGCCCTTTTCTTGGAGAGCTCCATGTTCCACGCCATCGGCCCGGTGTTGTCGGTATTGCCCTGGACCTCCACCATGTACTGGGAGTTCTTCTTGAGGAACCTGGCGACCTTGATCAGCAGCTCCTGGGCCTCGGGGGTGAGGGTGGCCTTGTTGACGGCGAAGAGGATCTTGCCGCGCACGAACCACTCGTCGCCGGCCACCTCGATCCCCGCCAACCGGCAGCCTGTGTCGTCGACCGGAACGCCTCGGGGAGTGCCCGGGCACTTGTCGAGATTGTCGGGCACGCCGTCACCATCGGTGTCGGGACACCCGTTGGCGTCCACCGCCATACCTTTGGGAGTGTCGGGGCACTTGTCCATCGCGTCGGGCACGCCGTCGCCATCCGAATCGAGGGGGCAACCCTTGGCATCGACCTTGGTGCCCTTGGGGGTCCCGGGGCACTTGTCGAGGTAATCCGGCACACCGTCTCCGTCGCTGTCAATCGGACAGCCGTTGCCATCGACCTTGACGCCCTTGGGAGTGTCGGGACACGTGTCGAGGGAGTTCCGCACGCCGTCGCCATCGTCGTCGGGGTAGAGGAAGACATCGACCACAAAAGCTTCCATCGCGTCGGACGACAACAGATCAATATCCGACGTGACGGAGCCCGTGCCGCCCGCAGCCACCACCTGTTGGAGGAGGTGACGTCCCTTGGCAGAATCGCCGATCTGGACCGCGTAGATGGTGATGGCATCGCCGAATGCGGTCTTGAGCGCGTCGGCCGCGGCGATCTCTTTCTTGCCCATGTGCAGACCGTCGCTGACTATGACGATCGCGCTCGGCAGCTTTCTGTCCGTGAGGTCGGAGCCTGCGGCGTCCAGAGCGAGGTTGAGGGGGCTCGAACCATTGGCGCACTGGTATCGGGCAACCCCGTCGCCGTAAGCGCTCGACAGATAGTCGGCCACCTCGACGATCGAGACGGTCTTGCCCTTCGATTTGCAGAGGCCGCGCCCGAAGGTCCTCAGACCGCCCTCATAACCGAGGCTCGGGATCGTCTGATTGAGGCTGGACAACAGATCCTCTGAGATCGTGAGCTTGCGGTGCCCGTTGGCGCGATCGGCCATGGACAGGGAACCGTCGGCGATGATCACGAACTGGTCCACCTTGGGCACATATTTCCCTGCGTCGATGGTGCCGGGTTCAAAGGTCATGGCGGAATGTGAGGATGCGCAGCCCTGGGTCAGCGCGACGGCTGCGACGATCATGATCGCTGTTAGTGTGAGTCTCTTCATTTCTCGTCCTCCTGATCAGTGTTGCGGCCGAAACCGTGAGCCTCTGCTGAAAGACTCGTGAACCCGTTCCCACCAGTGTTCATCCCTTGAAAATACGTCAACGAAGTTTCCCACAGCTGTTGGTGTTCCGCAACAAATCCCGATGGCGTGAAGCGATCGAAGAGAAGCTGGGATTGCGTGTTCGCAGCCTCGCGGATAGGCTGGGCTCGAATCAATGCCTGGCGCGTCGCCGCGTTTGCGTGGTCGGGGCCGGGCGTGAGCTCCTGGAGGTGGGTCATGACGAAGGCACGAGTCATCATAGCGTTGTCGGGTTGGCTCGTTGCGAGCTGCGCGGTGGTGGGCGCGGCGGCAGAATCGGCCGATCTCTCGATCCTCACCTATCCGGTCGGGCTGGTCACCGGGGAGCACTCCGTCGATGTCGATCTGGGCGCCGGCGGTGAGCCGGCGGTGCTCTATCTCGACGGACAAAAGGTGTGCTCGATGTCCGCAACCACCACCCAGTGCGGGGTCGACTTCGGCGATGCTCCCCACGTTCATCTTCTGGAGCTCGTGCGCACCGACGGTTCCGGGGAGATCACGGGTCACGCCAGCCGCTGGATGAATCGACCGGGTCAGGAAGCGGAGCTGGTGATCCAGCTCGCTCCCCGCAAGGCAAACGGGGTCTGCGGCGGGACGGCCCTGTGGTCGCACCCATCGAAGAAGAACCCGGTCCTGCTTGAAGTGACCGAAAACGGACAGATCCTGCGCATCCGAGAGGATGGCCGTTCTTTCGCCTTTCCCTGTCCGGATGCGAAAAAGCCCCATGTGTTGGCGGCGTCGGCTATCTTTCCGGATGGGAGGAGGGCCGAGGCCGTGGCGCTTTCCGGCGGTTTCGGCGGGGTCACCGAGGCGGGTCTGTCGGCGGTCGCCCTGACCGCCGATGGTGATGGTCAAGATCCCTGTTCCAGGGTGACGGCCGCCCTCGGCGACACCGTCCAGGTCGCCGACGCCGCCGGCTTCGAGATCGTCTTCGTGCTCGATCCGACCGCCGGCTACCGGACCCTGATGGCCAGTGGTTGGACGAAAGGCATGATGCCGACAACGACGAGCACCACCAAGCAGTTCGACTCGTTGGTCCAACAGGGCTCAAAGGGCTCTGATGCGAGACCCAAGAACGCTTGGAAACGGTCGGAAAGCAGTCTGATCGACGCGGAAAAGATGTGGTTCGTGTTATCGAACGAAAACCTCCAGCGCGCCAACGGGTTCAGTCAGGGCAGGCCGAACTGGCTGATGCTGATGTTCAACTACGGTTCGGCGAAGATCGAGGGCAACCCGCGGATCGCGGACGCGATTGCGACTTCGGGCCTGGTCGCGGCGGCGGGGCCACGACGGCGGGCGGTCGTGGCAATCCTCGGCAACCGGCCGGATAAGGACGGCAGCGGATTTACGGCGGAGCAGGCCCAAAATTATCTCGCCGAGGTTGGTGTTCCATTGTTTGTTCTCCGCAACGGGAAGTTGCGGGATGACGGCTGGCCGGAAGGCGTTCCGGTCAGAACCATGGAAGCGACCGCGGACGCCCTGGAAGCTGTGAAAGCCAACCTCGAGCGCCAGTGTGTGGCCTGGTTTCCTGGAGACGCCCACCTGCGTGAAATCGCCGCGTCACTCCCCGACGGGATCGCCCTCTCGGGTCGAACCGGTCAACAATTCCTGGATGTCGGGGCGACCTGGCGGCGCGCCGAGCTGGCACCGACTGCCGGCGAGGCGACTGCGGATGAAACCAACGACGTGGCGCCCGGAGTGCCTGTGGCAAATTCGCGCGTCGAGGTCACGGCGGTGACCGTTCTGATTGCCGCCCGAGATTCCAAAGGCCAACCGGTTGTCGATCTCGGGCCGGACGAGCTCGAGGTCAGTGAGGACGGAAAGGCCGTTCGGGTCCTCGGTCTGCAACGCCTTCCGGGCGCCGCGTCGGCGGCGGCGCCGAAACCGGTGGGCGCTGCCGCGGCCGAAAGCCCGGCCTCGCCGGCGTCGAGCCAGATGCCGGTGGCGGTGTACGTCGATCGCAACCTGGCCGCGTCGATCGAAATTCAAAAGGCGCTCGAAGCGCTTGCAGAGCGCTCACAGTGGCTGACCTCGCTCGGAGCTGTGGACGTGGTCGTGGCCGACCGGGATGTCACGACGGTGCTCGAGTCCGAGACCAGCGCGGCAGCGGTCGAACAATCGTTGGCGGCGCTGGCGGCGAGCCCTTCCGGGCAGCACGCGGTTGCATCTATTCGAAATCGCTTTATTCGGGACATCCGCAAAACACCCAATCGGCTGGTCCCGGACGACGACGATGCCGGAGATCAAGGCCCGGTCGCGCAGCTCGAGGCGGGTCAGGAGGTCCAGAGGTTCGAGAGATCTCAGGTTCTGACGGCGGCCCGTGGTGCCGTCTTCGAGGAGGACGCGGTCCTGCGGCAGTCGATGACCCGGGTGGCGGATTGGGCCCTTCGAAACCCGACGACCGGACCGCGGCTGCTGCTTGTGGTCGGGGCGGGTTTCGACGAGGACCCGGTGGAGTTCTATCTTCCGTTCGTCGAACGGGTGGAGACCCAGCATGCGGGCAGCGCTCGCGAGGAGTTCAAGCGCTACCGTCAGGCCGATCGGGTGGAGCAGACCGGTCGTGACCTGGCGGCGGCGGGGTGGCTCGTCGTGCCGGTGGCAACCCAAAGCCTGGGCGCTTCCGCCACCGGGGCCGAGTTTGGTGGTGGCGACCGTTTTCAACAGTTCCTCAGCATGCAGCCCGACGCTATTCGGACCTCCGACAGCTCGTATCTCATGCTCGATCCGATCGCTGCACAGCGCCATCTGGCAGCGCCCAGCGGTGGTGAGGTCGCAATGGGCGCCGATGGCCTCGACGACCTGATAGCGGCGAGCGGCGGCTGGTACCGTCTCAGCTATCAACTGGACCGTGCCCCGGACGGCGCCAGCCACCAGCTGGCGATCACGGCCGGCCGGGATGACGTCGAGATCCGTTCGTCATCGGTTGTCGCGTCGGAGACCGCCGACGGTATGGCGGCGGCCAGGGTTCGTCGTCTGTTGCGGGGCGCCCAGGAGGCCGGCGATTTTCAGGTGCAGCTTGGAGTTTCCGAAGCGCAGAGGGCTCAGAACAAGATGCTCTCGGCGGAAGCCACCGTGACCGTGGATCTGAGTCCGATCACGGCCCTGTTGGTCGAGAATGGCCGCCGTAACGTGCGTCTGTCGATCGGCCTTCTTCCCGCGGGCCAGGACCCGTTTGTTCTGCATCGGGTCGAGACCGTTGATGGGGTTGTCGACACGTGGAAATACAGCGTGCCGCTCGAATGGCCGAAGGGGAAGGCGACGCTGGCGGTGGTGGTGGAGGATCTGGGTTCGGGGGCGTGGGGGAGCGCCGTCACCAGCCTTCGATAAAGCTGAAAAAAAGGCGCCCCGATTCGGGGCGCCCGGAGTTGTTGTTGCAATCGGTTCCGCCGTCAACTGGCGACGGGAGTCTATCTCTTCGTCCCCAGATCCGGGTGGAAGAGGCCTTTACTTGTCGCCCGCGCCTTTAGAGATCGCCTCCATCACGCGGTCGAGGTTGAAGCTGCCGGGTTTCTGGCGTGGCGGAAAGTCGCGGAAGCTCTGCAGCCATTTGCCGACATAGGCCCCGGCCGGCGCAAAGATAAACATGTGATCGACCCACCATCTGGAGTAGCCGATGCTTTCGTCAAAGGCAATCTCGAACGGGTCCATCCGAAGGTTCGCGAGCATCGGCGCTCGCAGTGTCTCGAACGGGCTGGTCCAGACATCAATGCCCTCGGCGTTCTGCCGCAGGAAGGTGATCTTCCAGTTGTTGTAGCGCAGGGCCGCGACGTTGCCGTCGTCGGTCCAGTAGAGGAACTCGTGGCGCGGCCACTCGGCCTCGCCTTTGAGCGCGGGCAACAGGTCATAGCCGTCAATATGGACCTTATAGGTCCTGCCGCCGACCGTCATGCCGTCGAGCAGCTCTTCCTTGACGTCAGGCTCGCCCGCCGCTGCGAGCAGCGTCGGCAGCATGTCCTCGTGCGCGGCAATGTCGTTGATCACGGTGCCGGGCTCGATCACCCCCGGCCAGCGGATGACGGTCGGCACCCGGAAGCCGCCCTCCCACTGGGTGGCCTTCTCGTTGCGGAACATCGTCGTGCCGCCGTCGGGCCAGCTGAAGAACTCCGCTCCGTTGTCGGTGGAGTACATCACGATGGTGTTGTCGGCGATGCCGAGCTCATCGAGCTTGTCGAGCAGCTGCCCCACCATGCCGTCGTGCTCGACCATGCCGTCGGCATAGACACCGAGACCGGTCTTGCCCTTGGATTCGGCTTTCAGGTGCGTCCAGACGTGCATCCGGGTCGAGTTCCACCAGACAAAGAACGGTTTGTCGGCCTTGACCGCATTCTCCATGAAACCGAGAGCTGCGGTGGTGACCTCCTCGTCGACGGTCTCCATGCGCTTGATGGTCAAGGGGCCGGTGTCCTCGATGCGGCCGTCCGCATAGGAGTGAATCACTCCGCGGGGGCCGAACTTCTCTCTGAATTCCGGGTCCTTCGGGTAGTCGGGGTGCTCCGGCTCCTGCTCCGCGTTGAGGTGGTAGAGGTTGCCGAAGAATTCGTCAAAGCCGTGGTTGGTCGGCAGCATCTCGTCGCGGTCGCCGAGGTGGTTCTTGCCGAACTGACCGGTGGCGTAGCCCTGCGCCCTGAGCAGGCCGGCTACAGTCGGATCTTCCTTCTGCATACCTTCCGGCGCACCGGGGAGTCCGACCTTGGTCAGACCGGTGCGCATCGGCGACTGGCCGGTAACGAAGGCGGCGCGGCCGGCCGTACAGCTCTGCTGGCCGTACCAGTCGGTGAATACGGCGCCCTCCTTGCCGATGCGGTCGATGTTGGGCGTCTTGTAGCCCATCATCCCCAGGTTGTAGGCCGAGACGTTGAACTGGCCGATGTCATCGCCCCAGATCACGAGGATGTTCGGCTTGTCTTGTGCCGACGCGGGGATGGCGGCCGCCATCAGGACAACCGCCAAAACCGCGGTGAGGACGGTGGTGCTCTTCTGTCTGCTCATGTTGTGATTCTCCTTTTCCGTTTCTATGTGTGAGTGAGAGTTGAGAGTTAAGACTTTTTCTTCTCTTCGAAGGCGCCAACGAACCACGAAATGACGCCGACAATGAGGGCGCCGAGCACTGCCCACCAGAAGCCGGCAACCTCGAAACCGGGCACGATCTTCGACGCCAGAAAGAAGACAAAACCATTGACCAGAAGATAGAAAAGACCCAGGGTCAGGATCGTGATCGGCAGGGTCAGGATGGTGAGGACAGGTCGCACGAGAGCGTTGACCAGACCGAGGACGATGGCAGCGACCGCAAGGGCCGTGGTGGATGCGAAGCCAACGCCGGGCAGGATTGCGGCGGTCACCCACAACGCGAGGGCGATGACGAGCCAGTGAACGAGGAATTTCATTTGCAGGCCTTTCAGGAGAGTGTCATGGCTATCAAGTCGGGTGACGAGCCAAAATATTCCGTCGGTTTTCTGCTGCGATGCGCGCGATGATGCCACCGGGCCGCTCACGGGGAGGTATGCTTGCGCCCATGAGCGACCATATCTATCAAGGTGTCCCTCTGGAATTTGAACGTTTTCCCGAGGCTGAGATGGAGGAACGCGGCCGCGATCTTCTCGAACGGTTGGCGCGCCGCCGGTCGGTTCGCGAGTTCTCGCCGGATCCGGTACCGCGGACGCTGATCGAAACCGCCATCGCAGCTGCCAACACCGCGCCATCCGGCGCCAACCGGCAGCCCTGGCACTTCGTGGCGGTGTCGGACCCGGCGGTCAAGGCTGAGATCCGCACTGCCGCCGAGGCGGAGGAGCGCGAATTTTACGAAGGCGGTCGTGCAGCCGAGGCCTGGCTCGAGGCGTTGGCGCCGCTCGGAACGGGGTGGCAAAAGCCGTTCCTGGAGACCGCGCCCTGGCTGGTGGTGGTCTTCAAACAGATCTTCGCGCGCGCTGAGGACGGGACCAAGCGCACGAACTACTACGTCAACGAAAGCGTCGGCATTGCGTGTGGGCTGTTTATCGCGGCCGTCAACGAGATGGGCCTCGCCACCCTGACCCACACCCCGCAGCCGATGCGCTTCCTGTCACACATTCTCGACCGCCCGGACAACGAGCGACCTTTCATTCTCTTTCCGGTCGGCTACCCACACCCCGAGTGCCAGGTCCCATCGATCACAAAGAAGGACCTGAGCACGGTCAGTTCCTGGTTCGAAAAATAGGCATCAGGGCTCGTCATCAACCGGAGCCTCTGTCACAACCGGCCGCTCGAAAATCAACGACACGAGGCCCTCTGCGGTCTCGCATCCGATCACCAGCCGGCCGGCGACGAAGCTGTAGCTCGCGCCCCCGGCAAGGGTCCGCAGATAGCGTCGTTCGAGATCCATGACCGGTTCGGGGCAGGCCATCATGGTGGTGCCCATGGCGCTGAAGCCGAGCTTTCCTGGAGCCTCGCTGGTGACGGTCCCGAAGTAGCTGTTGCAGCCGCCGCTCCCATCAACCCGGTCGCCCTCGAAGCGAATCCTGACCTGAGGATTACGAGTCACCGGGTTGTCCCAATCGATCGCTGCAAGCACCCAGTCCGGTCCCCGAACATCGTCGAGCGACAGGGTCCCTGTGACTGCGGTGGCGGTTCGTACCAGACCGCCGTCTTCGAGTTGCCATGCGACGAGCGCCTTCTGGGTCGGACAGCAGGCCGCCTCACCGGGTCCGGCCTGAATCAGATCGAGAGTGATCAGGCCATCGACGATGACTGCCGCCTTGACCTGAATGCGGTCTCCGATGAGGGCGGTGCCCAGATTGGCGGTGGCGCCATCGACACGTCCCATTGCGGCCAGGTGGCTCCTGGTGCCTGAGCCGCCGGAACTCTCCCACACCAGGACGACGGCTTCGTCTCGACCGTCCCCGTTGAGGTCGCCGGTGAGCGAGAAATTCTCAACCAGACCGGCACTCGGCCGCGATGCGCCGCCATCGACATAGGGCGCGCCCTCCCACCGTCCGTCAACCAGGGTCACCGGTTCGTCGAACACGCCAGCGTAGGTGGCGTTCGCCAGTTCCTCAAGAGTCGGGGCCAAATTCGCCGCGGGCGCCGTGGCGTCAACCTCGTTGGAGCCACCGGCCGCGGATTCCATACCGCACGCCGTAAAGGTGGCGGCCGCAAGCAGGACTGCGATCGCCCATTTCGAAAGAGACAGTGCTGGGTTGGTTGCGGGCATATGTGACTCCTCGCCGCGATCTGTGCCGGTGGTCTCCCGGTTCGCCCGGAATGCCTGGCCGTTGAGGGTGTGTGGTCGATGTTTCTATTCGGAGGCCGGGGCCTCGAGTGCATCGGGCCCCAAGGCGCCGATGCGTTTTTCAACCTTTTCCAACTCGGCCCGCATCAGGCCGTAATCCGCCTCGTCGAACTCGAAAAGGTTGCCCTCCTCGTACATTCTCCTGGTGCTCCGCAAACGCGCACGGGCTCGAAAGAGATCTCCCATTTCGATGGAGGTTTGAATCTCGTCGAAGAACGACTGGCGGAGGATTGCGATCGCCCGCTCATCCGGGGACAGCACCGTAAAACCTGTGATGGCAAGGGCGTAGGACCGCCGCTCGTCCTCGGCGACATCGAGTTCCGCCTCGAGGTTGGCCAGCTCTCGTTGGACCTTCTCCCGCTCCGGCCCTTCGGACGCGCGCTTGAGCTCCTGTTCGCGGGTGGACAACTCGGTATGGAGGACGTTGAGGCGTTCTTCGATTTCATCGATGAAATCGTGGGCTTTGGCCACCATGGCCGTTTCTACGGAAGCCTGATACGCGGTGGCCAGGACGGCGAGCACGAACACCACCGCCAACGTGGCAGCGGTCGCCGCCAGCCGCGGTCGACGGCGGGACCAGTTGGAGAGCCGCTCCCATTTTGTCGGCTCGATCGCCGAAACGGGGCGAAACTCCCGATAGCGCCGAATGTCTTCCGCCAGTTCAACCGCCGAGCGGTAGCGGCGAAAGGGGTCCTTGGCGATGGCCTTCATCGCGATCGCCGAGAGGGTCCGGTTGATGCGGCGGTTGCGCACCCGCGGGGCCTCGGGATCGTGGTACATCACGCCCTTCATCGACTCCACCGCCGTTTCGCCGCGGAACGGGTTGGTGCCGGTGAGAATCTCGTACAGCATCACCCCGAGTGAAAACACGTCGGTCTGGCGGTCGGAGGTGGCGGAGTGCCCGGATGCCTGTTCGGGCGACATGTAGGCCGGTGTCCCCATCACGGCTCCGAGTTGGGTTCGTCCTGAGTCGGACTGCCCGACTTCGGCGTCGTCGGTGAGCACTTTGGCGAGGCCCCAATCCATCACATAGACCACCCCGAGGTCGTCGACCATGATGTTCTCGGGTTTGAGGTCGCGGTGGATCACGCCCTGTTTGTGGGCCGAGGCCACGGTCTGGCAGACGCGAAAAAAAATCTCGAGAAATCCGGCGCGGACAGTACGGTCGTTGACGCCGTCGTTTGTTCGCTCGGCAAGCAATGCGGCCAGGGTCGTTCCGCTGACCTTTTTCATTGCGTAGAAGCAGTCGCCGTCGGGGAGGCGGCCGGCCTCGAAGACCGAGGTCGTGCCCGGGTGGTCGAGCCCGGCGAGGATTTCGGCCTCGGCGAAGAACCGCTGCCGCGCCTCCTCCCGATGGGCGAGTTCGGAACGCATTCTCTTGACGGCGACGGGTCGATTCAGTTGGACATCGGTGGCCTCGTGCACCACCGCCATCCCGCCCTCCCCGAGGGTCTTCCCGATCAGGAATCGGTGTGTGGTACGAGAGCCCTCGACCCGTTCGTGGGGCTCCACGAAGGGGTCGTCGCGCTGCGGGCCCGAACCGCCCTCGAGATAGGCGGTGCCGTCGGTCTCGTCGGGGCCGGGCCCCTCGGGGTCTGGATGTTCGTGGTCGCCTGCCATGACTCACTTCCGCTCGAATGCGACCTCAAAATCCTGGCCGGCTGTCGGTTGGTGGTAGACCCCGACGAGCACGTCGTTCTCCGGGCTATAGAGGAGCCTGTAGGTCGCGCCGGGATAACCGACATCCATGAGTTCGAGAAAGAGCTCGAACGATTCGTCACCGTCGCTGATCTGGGCCTGCGACACGTGGATCGGGTTGGGGTTGAGGTAGGCGGCGTCGACTGCACCGAAGCGGTCGACGCTGCGGATTTCGATCACATACCCGGCGTCGGTCCGCTGCCAGCGACCCACGAGCTTCCGGGCCGACTCGGGGGAGGAGAGGGCCGCAGACGGTTCATTTTCCGCGGCGCGATCGGCCGGACTCGACGTATCACGACCGTCCAGCCAAAACCAGAGGGCGACCACCACCGCTGCGACCACAATCGTCGTGGTCACGAGCCGTCCGGTGGAACGAGAACCGGGCCGCGGCGATTGAGCCGGGTGTTTGTGTTGGCGTTTCGCGCCCTTTTTCGAGCCCATAAATCACTCCTCTTCGGTAATGAACGTGTGCCACTCGACCTTTTTGATGATGGCCCGCACTGCGGAACCATGCTCGCCGGCTGCGGCGACGGCGGAGGCAGATAGAGGAAGCCGAGCTATCGAGAAGGTTTGAGGTTTTTTCAAGGCGCTGTCCCCCTGTGAATCAAGCGATTGTACCCGAGCGCTCGATATTCAGAGACGGTGCTTGAATCGCGAACCCGTTCCGGCTAGGGTCGTCGACGTGGCGGATCAGAAGGTGACCACGGGCGAACAGGCGACGGAGGGCGTGCCTCGGCGCGTCTGGCGATCGATCTTTCCGCGCCCCATCGTGCCGCGCACCGAGCGTGAGCGCCGCAAGACGATCCTCGACGTCTTTGTCCTCCACCTGCGGCCGGTGCGGGTCCGGCGGTCGACGCTTCCATACACCCACACCTTTGGTCTCGGCGGGAGCTCGCTGGTCCTGATTTCTCTCATGGTGGTGACCGGCGTCCTGATGATGTTTGCCTACGAGCCGACCCCGGAACGGGCCTACCAATCGGTTCTGGCTTTGCAGGGGGGGGTTCTTTTTGGAGGCCTGGTTCGCAACATCCACCACTGGAGCGCCAATCTCCTGGTGGCGGTCGCGGTCGCCCATATGTTGAGGGTCTTCTTCACCGGCGGCTTTCACGGCGCCCGCCAGTTCAACTGGGTGATCGGTGTGGCGCTCCTGGCCGGTGTGCTGGCCGCCAATTTCACGGGGTATCTTCTGCCCTGGGACCAGCTCTCCTACTGGGCGGTAACAATCTGTACCGGCATGTTCAGCTACGTACCGGGGATCGGCGGGTGGTTGCAGGAGGTGGCGCGCGCGGGCCCCGAACTCGGCGCCTCGACCCTGATTCTCTTCTACACCCTCCACACCACCCTGCTTCCAGTCGCCCTGGTGCTGCTGATGGGCTTTCACTTCTGGAGGGTTCGTAAGGCCGGCGGTGTGGTTGACCCTCGCCCCCCGAGCGAGATCGAGGAGGAGTCCCCGGACTACGTGTCGACCCTGCCCAACCTCTTGATGCGGGAGCTGGCGGCGGCGCTGGCGCTGGTGGCCGTAGTCTTCGTCGTTGCGGTGTTTTTCGACGCGCCGCTCGGCGCGCCGGCCAACCCCGGCATGAGCACCAACCCGGCGAAATCTCCATGGTATTTCGTGGGTTTCCAGGAGTTGCAGCTCCACTTCCACCCGCTGATTGCGGTCGTGGTGATTCCCGTTCTGGCCGCGTTTGCGGTGCTCGCCATCCCGTACCTCCGGTATCCGAAGCCCCTGACCGGACCGTGGTTTCTGTCGGACACCGGCCGCCGCACCGGCCGCATGGCCGCTCTTGTCGCATTGGTAGCAATCCCGTTCCTGATCGTCGTCGATGAGTTCTTGTTGAAGCCCGGTGCGGGTCTGCCGTCCCTGGTGTGGCGGGGCGTTGTGCCGCTGCTGCTGTTGGGCGCCGCGGTGGCGGGTTTCCGGGTTCTTCTGGTCACCAGATTCAAAGCGTCGAAGTCGGAGGTGGTGCAGGCGTTGTTCATCCTGATCGTCCAACAGCCCGGCCGCGGCCGCAGGCAACCGGAGGCGCACCCAATCGTGATCATCGGAGGCAGTGTGGGCAGGATTTATGGGCCGGTTCATGGCGTCTCCGTTCTTGTCGGCTCAGTCGAGCCACGGCGCCAGATCAGCGTCGTCGGCCAGGGTTGCGCGCGCGACAGCAAGGCAGCGCGACCACCGTTTGCGCAGCGCCGCATAGGCCACGCCCTGAAGGGTGGCGAGCTGTTGCCAGCCGGCGGCGGCCAGAAAATGTCGCAGGAGTTCCAGGCAATCGTCGGCGCCACGGCCCACAAAAATTTCCTGGACGATGAGGCAAAGGCGCTCGGCCGGGTCGCCCAGCTCGGTCTCCCAGGGCGGGGCCGGGTCCGCAACGTCGGGCACCGCGCCGCCCAGGTCCCGGAAGCGCTCGCGGGTGCGGACTGCCCGGCGCAGATGGTCGTACCAGGTGCGGCGGGCCACGGTCGCCAGGATTGCATCGGTTTCGCGGATCGCTTCGCGCCGCACGATGCGCAGCAACCGCACGCAGGCTTCCTGGACCAGATCGTCCAGCAGGTCCGGCTCGGCGCCGCCGGCCAGGGCACCAAACAGCTTGCGCAACCGGCGTCGGCTCTCGTCCCAATCGAAGATGTCGCTGGCCGGAGAGTGCGGCATCGCTGCGTTCCTTGCTCAGGGTGCGGGGAATCGGGGTACGAGGGAAACGCCCCGGGGCAACCCGGACGCGGCCTGAGCATAGCGGGTGAATTCTGCAACGTCAACTGGACCCTCCCTGGCCTATCGCGTGATGATCATCTTCTGCGTCACGGCCTTCTCGCCTGCCCGCAACCGGCAGAAGTACACCCCGCTGGGCAACGCCTGCCCTCCGTCGTCGCGCCCGTCGAAGCGGACCTGTTGCCATCCCTGGCTAAGATCGGCGTAGTGGGTCTGGCTCATGCGCCGGCCCGCCACGTCGTAGACCTCAAGTGTCGCACTGCCCGAAGCCGGCATGCCGACCCGGAACATCGTCGTGGTGGTGAACGGGTTGGGCGACGGAGAGAGCATGCGCAGGCTGTTGAGTACCAGCGGATCGCCAACGGCAGATGCGCTGTCGCCGACCATCGCTTCGTTGGTCGGTGCGCTGCGGTTGGTGTGCACGTCGGCGGCCACCACGACGTAGTAGAAGGCCTGGCCGGGGTTGGCCGCCATATCGGTCAGGACCGTATCGGTCGTGGCCGCCAGGAAGTGCCCGGTGTCGATCGGCACGTTCGGCGAATCGCTGCGGTAGATCTCGTACTGGTTAAAATCCGGAGTCGCTTCGCTGAGCGGGCCCCATTCCAGATCCACGTCCGTGCCGCCCACTCGCTGGGCGTTGAGCAGCGCCGGGGCTCCGGGGGCCAGATTGTCGACAGAAGCCCCGCTGTCCGGCAGCGAGGGAAAGGCCTGAAACGCCGACGCGGTATGCGCCGCGATCTGGAAGTAGTGCAGAGCTGGCACCGCCGCCGTGGAGTCGGCCTCCGTCGCGGCGGCAAAGCTGTAGTTCGGGGCGTATATCGCCGACTGCTCGCCGATATACTCCCAATAGTAGTCGCCGCTGGCCTTGCGGTAGGCTGGGCCTTTGAACTCCGGCGTGATCTCGGCCAGTTCCACCAGACGCAGCGGCACCCCGGCGTCCTTCTGCGCGGCCACGGCGGCGGCGCTGGTCGCCCGCCACACCGAATAGTGCGTGATCATGGTGAAGGGCACCGCGTCGTGCCCGCTGCCGCGCCAGCTGACGCGGACCTGGCCGCCTTGATCGCCGGGGATGTCGGCCACGTTGGTGATCACCGGTTCGGGGCGGCCCCAAAAGCCTTCGCGGGGTTCGATACGTTGGGCGCGGACGTCCTTGGAGCCGGTGCGGTCGTCATCCCAGACGGCGATGGCGCCGCCGCGGCCGTCACTGATAAGGCTCGGACTGCGGGGCACGTTGCCGGATACTTCGCACACCGGCATGCCGAGCGGATCCCACATCCTGGTGCCGTAGAGGTCGAGGCGCTGGGCGCGGAGGACGAAGTCAGTGCCGCCATTGTCCCGCCACGTAAAAATGGCGCCGTCGGCACCATCGGTGGCCATCTTCAGCTCAGACTGGGTCCCGGGGTCCAGCGACACGGGGGCTCCTTGATTGACCCACATGCCGTTTCCGTCCGCGGCCGCAAGCCGCTGAGCGTACAGGTTGAGATCACCACTGGCCCGCTGGTCGTGCCAACCGACGATCAGGTCGCCATTTTCCGCGAGGATCGCGTTCGCATCACTCTGGATACTGGGCTCAACGACCACGGCCCGCCCGTCGCCCCACATCCAGAGGCCCGCGGCATTGAACCGCATGGCATAGAAATCTGCGCTGCCGGAGCGGTTGTCCTCCCAGACCACGTAACCCCCGCCGGAGCCATCGGCGACCAGATTCGTGAGGTACTCGTCCGTCCCAGCCACGTTGGAAACATTGGATCCCCCGGAGGTCCACAGCTTGGTTCCATCGGGCGCGAGGCGTTGGGCGAACACGTCGCTATCAATCCAGCGGTCGTCGGACCAGCCGATGATGACCCCACCGCTGCCGTCGCTGATGGCTTGCACGCCACGCTCGGAAAGGCCCAGGATATTGGCCACGGCAATCCCGTCAGTTGCCCACTGAGGCACCCCGGCCGCGCTCACGCGCTGGGCGTAGACATCACTCGAGGGCTGGTCGAAGGCGTATTCCCACCAGGCGATGTAGACTCCTCCGGTGCCATCGGCGACGAGGCGCGGATCCCATTCGGCGCCGATGCGGGTCACGACGGGCACTCCACCGGCGTTCCATTGGCGCACGCCGTTGGCGTCGAGCCGCTGGACATAGATGTCCCTTTCTCCTGCGGAAATGTCCTCCCAGGCAATCAGTAGACCCCCGAAGCCGTCCGGCACCGCTTCCGGATTGATCTGGCTACCGGTCACCGTGCAGACGGCCGCACCGTCGGTCCCCCACAACTGGTTGCCGTCGCCATCGAGGCGCTGGGCATAGATGTCATACGAATTGTCCACGCTCTCGCTGGCTCGGCGGTCATGGAAGACGACAAAAACCCCACCTTCGCCGTCCGGCACCGCCAGGGATTCCTCTTGATCCCAGATCCGCTGGATGACAACACTGCCGTCCTTGACCCAGGCAGCGGCCGCTGGCTGGGCAGTCAGGGCGAGCATTGACATGCAAGTGAGGGCGAGCAGAACGCCCCCGATTTGGCGTTTTCCGGTTCTGGTCTTCATTTGAGCCTCCTGGGCAGTAGATCTGTCTCTGCGATCCATCATTTTTTCCGTCTCATCCCGCGTGTTGGGTATCCTGATATCCA
>RCNF010000908.1_pt1 | contig 19389 bp, 18 predicted proteins | sample 2041311 | NCBI WGS metagenome assembly RCNF01 (sample SAMN09708228, study PRJNA481090) | Marine sediment metagenome, whole genome shotgun sequencing project. | biome: marine sediment; feature: ocean; material: sediment; isolation source: Sewage treatment plant 2 marine sediment (STP2) ... | reverse complement strand
CTGATATCGAGCAGGCTCGGACACAGGCTCGCCTCAGGGTGCTATTCTGATCGCTATGGTTCAGGAAGTGACACCGGACGAGGGACATGAGCGTTTTCTGCTCGTCCGCGCTGGCCGCCTGAGCTGCGCTCTGCCGGCATCAGACGTCGTCCGGGTCGTCCGACGGCTGCGTTGCCATGCTGTCCCCGGATCACATCCTCGTCTCGTTGGGCTCGCTCAGTATGGCGGTGATCCGTTGCCGGTGCTCGACCTTCACGTGTTGGTCGAGCACGGCGTATCGAATGCTCGCCAGCACTCTACGGTGATCCTGGGACGTGGGCGAAATCGTGGCCACTCGGTTTTAGGTTTGGCTGTCGAGGAGGTTCTTCGGGTTGTGGACCTGCCCCGAAGAGGCGCGGCGGCCTCCGATGCCAGCCTTGTGGGCGAAACGGTAGAGTTCGAGGGAACAGAGGTGAAGGTGCTGAACACTCAACAACTCCTGCAGGAGGAGAGGGCCGATTCGGGGGCGAATGATGGTTGATCCGCGAAGAAGGGGAAGTTTGAAGGGCTGGTTCGGACCAGGCCTGGTCGTCGGTCTGGTCTTGATGGGCGGTGGCTTCCTCGAGGCAACAGTTGATGGTGCTGGCGAGAGTTGGTTTGTTCGGGCTTTTCTGGTGATCGGCTTACTCGCGGTTGTCAGCTACATGCTATTGGTCCATCTCCCCACTCGGCGCAAATTGAGGGAATTCCGAGCGCTTCAACTGAACTACGACAAACAATGCGAAGTGCTGGGCTCGTCTCTCGAAGACCTTCGGCACGGCGACCTCGTGGCAGCTCGCAATGACATCGGCGGCCTGCCAGAGGATATGAGCAGGGCGGTTGACGCGGCGAGTCGGGCTCTGGCTGCGCTCATCCAGCAAATTCAATCATCCTCGGTCGAGGTAGCCACCGCTGCCGGCACCGTCCAGCGAATCTCATCGGAGCTCGCGTCGGCTTCCAGCCAACAGGCTGCGGCGGTAGTCGAGATCACCGCCACGACCGAGGAACTGGCCCGCACGGCGGGTCAGATCGCGAGCAACGCCTCGAGTCAGGCAAAGCTTGCAGCGCACTCGGAAATTGCTGGAGACGAGGGCGCTGTGGCCCTCGAATCGGCCGTTTCCGGTGTCGAAGCGGTGCGCCAACATATGGAGGCCATCGCCGGCCGTGCCGACACTCTCGGCGGTCGCTCGAGGGAGATCTACCGGGTTCTCGATTTGATCACGGAGATTGCACAGGAGACCCATATTCTCGCCCTCAACGCTGCCATCGAGGCTTCAGCAGCCGGTGAGCACGGCGAGCGATTCGCTGTGGTTGCGGACGAGGTGCGTCGCCTCGCCGAACGCTCACGAGAGTCGGTGGATACCGTGCGGTCCCACCTCGATGAATTTGCGGGATCGATCCGTGGGGTGGTCGTTGCAACTGAAGAGGGGTCCAAGGCAGCCAATCAGGTTCTCGAAGGCAGTCAGCACACCCGAGAAGCCATCGCGCAGCTCCGAAGCGCTCTTGCCGACACTGCCGGGGCGGCGCGTGAGATTTCGCTCGCGACCCAGGAGCAGGGGACCGCCTCAGACCAGGTGGTGTTGACCCTGCGAGAGGTGAGCGAGGTCGTGCAGCGCATTGCGGACGGGTTGGGGCAATACACCGGCGCCGCAGAGCGCCTCAACCAGCTGGCCCTCTCGATCCAGCTCCTGACGCAAAGCTTCCACATCGAGTCGGAACACTCACTCAAGCACCACCTCGCACGGTGGACGGATCGCTTGCGCGATCACTCGGGGAATCTGGAGGCAGTCGGGGGAGTCCTCGAGGATCTGTTGGAAGAATGCCCGTACCTCGAGCTCGCATATCTGGTTGATCTTGCTGGTTCGATGATTTCCTTTGCCGCCAACCGCGACCTGGTTGGAGATCGGGAGCATCCAGGGAGCGCCGCGGTCGGGCAAAACTATTCCGATCGGCCGTGGTTCCAGGCGCTCTCGAGGGACCGGCGGGCGGCTGTGACCCCAATCTACGAATCGCTCTTGACTGACGATCCCTGTTTTACGATCGCGATCGCGGTTCGAGATGCTGACGGGGAGATGATCGGTACCCTCGGAGTCGACGTGAACCTTTTGAACTGGACAAAGATCTGAATACGAAAACAACCGACGACGACCTGCGCGCACTCTTTCTCGAAGAAGCCGGCGAGCGCTTGGACAGGATCCAAGAGCTGGTCGCGGGCCTTGAAGAGGACGAACAGGCGTCTACTCAACTCAGGCGGGAACTGCACGCCCTCAAGGGCGCCAGCCGGATGATGGGCTTCCGAGAGGTTGCTGAGGCGTGCCACATGGCGGAGGACCTGCTCGAGGAACCCGAACCCGCGCAGCCCCGCGAGCTTGAAACGGTCGGTGAGAGCCTTCGATCTCTGGTGGACTCCCTTGCAGATCATGGTGATGATTCGGCGGGGGGGGACGCGGACGCCGCAGCGGAGTTCAAGAGCCGGTTTTCAGGTCGGAGTCGCGGAAGGCGCGAGGAGTTACGGGTCGCTTCCGGGGTCATCGATGATCTCGCCGATCGAGGCGCACGCCTGCGTGTCGTCTCGGTGACAGCAGAGGGGCTTGCGGATCGGATCTTCAGGCTCGCCGCCTTGGCCGAGGGGGGTGTCGGCGAACGTGATCCGCGGCAGGTCCTCGCGACCCTGGCGATCTCGTTGCGTCAAGTGGCGATGGAGTTCGAATCCGGACAGCGGATTTTCCGTCGGCTCAGCGACCGGCAGCTCGACACTCTTCTCCGCCTTCAGGTGCAACCACTGAAACCCTTTCTGACAAACCTCTCTGGTCACGCTCGCGAGCTTGCGACATCACTCGGTAAAACCGTCAAGGTGCAGGTCAGGGCGGGTGAAGCTCAGCTCGATCGACGAATCGTCAATGCCCTCCGGGAAGCATTTCTTCACCTGGTGCGAAATTCAGTTGACCACGGAATCGAAAGTCCGGACGAGCGCAAGAGAGCAGGGAAAATGGAGGCCGGGAGCATCCAGATCGAGGCCGAGGAAGAGGGAGACAAGGTTCGCATCCGGGTGGTCGATGACGGTCGTGGAATCGATATCGACGCAGTGCTGAAAACGGCGATTGATCGACAAATCGTGACCTCGGAAGCGGCTCAAAACATAGAGATCACTGAGGCCCTCCAGCTTCTTTTCCGTCCAGGCTTTACCACTCGCGAGGAAACATCCGAACTTTCAGGCCGCGGTATCGGTCTCGACGCCGTCGCCGCTGCGGTACGTTCGGTTGGCGGCGATCTGTGGATGGAATCCACGGTCGGGGAGGGGACCGAGATCAACGTTGAAGTGCCGGTCGCCCGGCGTGGCGACCGGGTGCTGGTTCTGGGGATTGGCTCACATCAGGTGGCGGTGTCGGCATCACCGGTTCGCGCCTATCGCAGCATCACACCAGAGATGGTTGAGGTCGAAAGCAATCGGCGCGTGCTTCGGGTTCGCGGAAAGATTGTCGAAGCACAGTTCCTCTCGGAACTTCTTCTTCCTGGCGAGCGTCCGTCCAAAACCGGAGTAATGGTGGAGATGATTGTCGGTGGCGCCGTTGTGGCGCTCGTGGCAGATTCCATCATCGGCGAGGAGGAGGTGATTGTGCGACCCTTGCCCCGGGCCGCTGGGGCACCGTCATCCATGGAGGGCATCACCCTGCTCGCGAGTGGGCGCCCGGTACCCGTTCTTTCTCTCCAGCGTCTGGGCCCTTTCAGGGAGGACGACGTTGCGGTCGATATCCGGCGGGCGACATCGGCAGCTCCGGTCCACGTACTGCTTGTGGACGACTCACGTGTGACGCGGGAGATGATGCGTCGGCTGCTCGAGGACGCCGGATTTACAGTCACCGGCGTCGGATCTGCAGATGACGCAATCCTTGCGCTCGCGCGAGAACAAGTGGACTGTCTGGTGACTGACATCGAGATGCCCGGTGTGGACGGCTTGGACCTGACGCGGCGGCTCCGCAAAGAAACCGAGCATGCTGATCTTCCTATCGTTGTTGTGTCTACTCTCGACCGTCCATCCGACCGTCTTGCAGGCCTCGAGTCGGGTGCCAACGCGTACCTGACCAAGCAGGGCCTCGATGTGCGCGAGCTGGTCGCTCTGATCAATCGCGTCGGAGGTGGGCAGTGAGTGCCAGAGTGAGAGTGATCCTGGCCGATCGGTCGCCTTCCGTACGAGCCGTTCTTCGCAGATTGCTCGAACAGAGTCCGGAGATCGAGGTTGTGGCCGATTCCGATGATGGCAGAGAGGTCGTCCACCTGGCGGCCGAAAAGAGACCGGCGGCGATCATCCTCGACCTCGATCTACCGTCTTTGAGCGGCCGCGCACTGGTCAAGCGAATCACTGCGGGGGCGCGGATCCCAATCTTCGTACTGACGCCCAAACGGAGCCATGAAGACACCCGAACCGCTATGAGTCTCCACAACCTCGGTGTGGTTGCGGTCTTTCCAAAACCGGAGGTCCCGTCTGAGTGGAACGTCCTCGGTCAGACGTTGGGCGAGGCAGTGCGGCACGTCGGATCGGCGTCAGGGGATGGGATTGGAGTGGCGTCCGAACCGGACGATACACCGGTAATCAGTCGTGATCTGCGATACGTCGCAGTTGGAGCATCCACCGGAGGGCCGGGGGCGGTGTATGAACTGTTGGCGGCCCTTGGACGACGAACCAGAGTCGGGGTCGCCGTCGTCCAGCACATCGCCCAGGGATTTGAAGGCGCCCTCGCAGAATGGCTCGCGACGGAACTCGGGATGGATGTTGCCGTCGGCCGGCACGGCGAACGGCTGAGCTCCGGCAAAGTGCGCATCGCGCCACCGGGCAATCATATGTTGGTTGATCGAAGCGGCGCGTTGCGGCTCGATCATTTGGCGGCGCCTGTCGGGGGTCATCGCCCAGCAGTGGAGGTGCTCTTTCGGAGTCTATGCGATCTGCCTCCGAACCGGGTAGCTGCGGTTCTCCTTTCGGGAATGGGTTCGGATGGCGCCGACGCGATGGCCACGCTTCGGAAGGCGAATATCCTGACTGTCGCTCAGAACCAGGCGTCGTGTGCCGTTTTTGGAATGCCGCGCGCCGCAATCGATCGTCGAGCAGCTGCATTTGCTCTCGCACCACCGCAGATTGGTCGCCTTCTTGCGAGGGCATGTGGAGCGAAACTGTGAGTGAGCTGATCCACGAAATCGCACAGCTCATCGAAAATGCGAGTGGATTTGTGATTGGCGATCGGAGCATTGATGGGTTGGCTTCGTTTGTCCAGGAACGAGTGGTCCGGGGTGGTTTCGCAGGAGTGGAGCGATACGTCGATTACCTCCGCCGACACCCCGATTCAGAAGAGTGGCGGCACATTCTCAGCAAGATCACTATCAAAGAATCCTATCTCTTTCGCGCTCAAGCCCAGTTCGAGGCGCTCGTGGACACGATTCTCGGAGAGATTGTCGAACGGCGAACAGACCGACGCCTTCGAGTATGGTGTGCGGGCTGCGCTCGCGGTGAAGAGGCCGCAACCCTTGCCATTGTGCTCGCCGACCACCCGGTCGTCGGAACCTGGCGATGGAGCGTACTTGCGACTGACGTCGATGAGGCGGCCCTAGCCGACGCGGAGAAAGGTTTCTACGGACCACGAGCGGTCGGTCGGGTTCCGGCAGCGACCCTTGAACGCCATTTCGTGCGCAAGGAGCTTCGTTATGAACTCAAACCTGAGCTTCGCCGGCGCATCGAGTACCGACGCCTGAACCTGATTGCGCAACCGCTGGATCTCGCGGGCGAGCTTTTCGATGTGATTTTCCTTCGCAACGTGCTGATCTACTTTCGGCCTGAGATTCAGCGGCGTGTGATCGAGAGTGTCGAAGGCGTGCTCCAACCCGATGGGACGGTGTTCCTCGGTCCAAGCGAGTCGCTGATTCATCTTGGAACGAAGTTGCAGGCGAGAGACCTCGGCGGCTGTTTCTGCTATCGGCGACCGTCGACACCCGGTGGCGAGGGCGTCGTGATCTCTGATAACGGGGTCAGACCTGCGCCGGTTCCTGTAGCGGGACCGGTGACGATTCCTCAAATGCCCTCTGATCAGTTGGGCCCGGTGCCGTCGTTTGACGCTCGGCTCGAGGCGATGGTCAAAGCGCTGGAAGAAGGACGCCACCAACGAGCGGTCGCGGGTCTGGCGGCCCTCACGAACGAACTTCCAGAGAGCGCGGTGGCCCGGGCACTCGAGGGTGTTGCTTTCGAGCGCTTGGCAGACCCAGAGAAGGCGGTGCACGCGTATCGGGCTGCGCTGTACCTTTCACCGGAGATGGATGAGGTGCGTTTTCTTCTTGCTTGCGTACTCGAGGAGCTGGGAAGATTGAGAGCGGCGGCCCGCGAGTACCGTACGGCGCTTACCGGACTTGGCCCCGCAAGCGGGCTCATGACCTCAATCCTCCAACGGCTTGATTTTCCTGATCACCAGCAGATGAGTAAGATTTGTCTCGAAAAGAAAGACTCTTTTTAATAGAGTTTCTCAAATTAAGATTTCAAATGAGAGACTACCAATCGACCTCGACTTTGCGAGGTTTGCCACCAAACCGTGACACGTGCACCCATCGATGGCGCTTTCCAAAATCATAGAGATCGCGCGTGACTCGAACATCTTCCTGACAGTACTCTTTGATCTTGTCGATTTCGCCGAGCCGCCACCATTCAAGGGCCTGCATTCCGTCCGCAATTTTGCCCTCGCCGAGGGTCGCCAAAACGACGCTGTCGAGCTTGGGTCTGAAGCCGAGGCGTTCTTCGAGGTCGAACATCAAATCGAGAGTCGGAAGCTTCTGGAGGTTTTCGTCAGTGTAGGCTCGGAGAACCTCATAGTCGAAACCGCGGATGTTATAGCCGATAACCAGGCTGGCCTCCAAAAGGAGGCTGACGAGCTCCGAGATCGTTTCCTCGTTGACGACGAGGTACTCATCGAGATCGTAGCGGTATGCGACACCAATGGAGACCCCGAGTCGGTGGAATTGGCTGCGGCCACCAACCTCTGCGAAGGAGCGTTGAGTTTCGAGATCGAAGACAACGACCCTGTCACCAGCCTTGACCTCTCGCTGGGGATTCGCTTCAAAGAGGTCCATTTGGCCGTTCCAATGTTCCAAGACTTCCTCCAATGCTCGTCTTGCGCGGGGATTGTAACACCGCATTTGGAGTGTTGAGTTATGAGTTATGAGTTTCGAGTTTATGTCGGTCGATACCGGAAATGGGGGAGGGTGGGTCGGAACTCAAAACTCAAAACTGAGAACTCAAAACTGATGTGGGGTGAGGCGAGCGGGCACTGTATACTCCCCCGCGATGATGACGACGGTGGAACCAGAATCCAACGTACCGCCGGTCGAGCTGACGGTCTTCTCGGGCCCACTCGATCTGTTGCTACACCTCATTCGGAAGAACGAGGTGTCGATCTATGACATCCCGATCGTCAGCATCTGCGACCAGTACCACGTCCATTTGCGTGGGATGCAGGAACTCGACCTCGATGTTGCCGGCGATTTTCTGTGGATGGCCTCGTGGCTGCTGCACCTGAAGTCGAAGATGCTTTTGCCCAGTGTTGTCGAGAGCGAGGAGGATCCGCGAGACGAGCTTGTCGAAAGACTGCTCGCTTACCGCAGAGTCAAGGAGCTCGCGTCATATTTGCACGATAGCGACATCGTGAGACGCTGCCTTTGGATGTCCGACGTGGAGACGAAAATCAGTTCGCCGGCTGAACCTGAGCTCGATTGGGAGGATGTCGATCTTCGGCTGCTCGCACAGACCTATCTCGATGTCATGCAACGTTTCGAGGCCTCTCACCCCCCGCCGATCGAAGTCCTCCCGCTTCGCTACAAAGTGGAAGAGAAAATGACCGATATTTACCAGCGGGTGACTACCGATGGGTTGGTGCCGCTGCTTCGCCACCTGAGCTCGCGATCCGACCCGGAAGAGGTGGTCGCAGTCATTGTTGCGACCCTCGAGCTTGTTCGGCTGCGGGGCGTCTTTGCAGAACAACGGAAAGCGTTCGCCGAAATCTACCTTCGCCCTGGGGACCGACAACTCAGTCACAGGGAATTGCTGCATCGCGGAGAGAACAGTGGATAGAGAGACGATTACCGCTTCGGTCGAGGCGATCCTCCTGACTGCCAACGGACCGGTCACTGTTGCTGCCTTGGCAGAGGCGCTTGACGACAAAGAGGTGGACGCGGAGCAGATCAATAACGTCCTCGCCTCGATGGTGAGTGCGTGGGACCGCCCAGATAGCGGGATCCGCCTCGAACAGGTGGCGGACGGTTGGCGTTGCGTCACGCCTGCGGCCCTCGATTCCTATCTGAGAAGCTATCACGGTATCGCTGCACGGCAGCGCCTGTCGCAGGCGGCCCTCGAGGTATTGGCGATCGTCGCACACCGACAACCGGTGACGCTACCTGAGATCAATTTCATCCGAGGCGCCAACTCGGCGAGCGTGGTCAGAACTTTGCTCGAGCGCAAGCTTCTGAAAATGGCCGGGCGCAAGAAGGTGGTTGGAAAACCGTTCCTCTACCGGACGTCGAAGGAATTTCTCGTTCACTTCGGTCTCGAACGCCCCGAGGATCTGCCCGATCCGGAAGAACTGGTAAGGGACGAGACCATCTCCGTCGAGTAGCGTGGCCTATTCAGTCGAGTGCGACGATCTGTGCGGGTCGTGCCGGCCACAGGGCGCTGCCCAGATCTTCAGCGAGTAACCGTAACCGTTTTTCGAGAGCGTCGAAGGCCCACTGTCGAGTAACCTCGACCACGAGGGTTCCGGCGAGGATTGTGGCCAGGGCGGCCACGAAACCAGTGGCGATTCCGCTTGCTATCCAGACCGAAGCCGCGACGAACACCACCCCGGCAAAACCGGCCGCGTGGGCACCGTGGGTCTCGAGAGGTTTGCAGCTCACCCTGAGCTCCCAGAGATCTGGATGCTGTTCCAGGTGGAAGGTCACGTCTTCATCAACGTCGCGAGGGATGAGACCGAAGACTCGTGTCCGCCACGGAAGGGTCGTCTGCCAATTCGAAGCGTTGTCTCGAGTGGCCGTGAGCTCTGACGGCCGCAGCGCTTCTCCGACCTTTTGTTCGACGTCTACCGGCGGTACGCCGGCGGGCACCTGATAAGAAAGAATGAGGCTCTTCCCGGGTTCCTTGCGGGCCAATTCTGGGAGCCATTTGGATAAGCGAGACATTGGTGGATTATGAGGGGAACACGGTTCAGGGTCAAAGGGGGTGAATTCGATCCTCAACAAGGAAGGACCAGATGGACCCGAAGTTTTAATAGCGATCCCGACAGCGATAGGCGTGCGCTGATTTGACGTGGCTGCGAATTCGGGCGATATACTCGGGATCGATGAGAGAGGAGGCCGAAATGGATGACAGTCGAACCCAGCCAAAGACTCGGGTGCTGATGATGCCTCGCGATACCAATCCGGCCGGCACCATTTTCGGTGGGGTCATCCTTTCCTACATTGACCAGGCCGGAGCGGAGGAGGCGCGCTACCAGGGCGCAGAACGAGTGGTAACTGTCGCCATGAAAGAGGTGGTATTTCTACAGCCGGTCTTTGTCGGCGACCTGGTCTCGTTCTATACCGAGCTTGTTCGGTTAGGGAAGACTTCCATCACGGTACGGGTCATGGTCACCGCCGCTCGTCGATGGGATCGAGCGGAAGAGGCCCAGGTGACGGAAGCTGAAATCACCTACGTCAACATCGACGCGGATCACCGACCCACACCCATGAAGCCTTCGAGCCAATCAGATAGTGTCTGAGTGCGACCAATACCTCCGCGAGCTTCTGCAGCGTGCGATCCGTGCGGGTGCTGCGCCGGCTGCCGTGGCCGCGTGGGGGAGGGCTGGTCGAGAAGGCTCCTGCCAGGGTCTGGGTTATTCAATGTTGTTTCCTGAGCGTGTCGAGGTCTCAGGAGAAACCTGGTTCGATCTTGCGTCGCTGACCAAACCCCTGGTGACGACGACGCTGACTCTGCTCGCATTCAGGAACAATGTCATGGCGGCGACAACGAGAGTCGGAGAGGTGTTGGATGAGGTCCGTGGGACCGAAGTCGGCGACCTCGATGTGAATCAACTTTTGACACACACGGCGGGCCTCCCGGCATGGTTGCCACTTTATTGCCTCGCGGAGGGTCGGGTCGATCTCTTGGCGTCCCGACTCGGCGAGATTCAGTTGGAGGGGCGACCAGGTGAGCAAGTGGTTTACTCCTGCGTCGGCTTCGTCACTCTCGGGCTGATGTTGGCGCGGATCGCCGACGAGAATTTGGATTCTCTGTTTCAGCGCGAGGTTCTGAAGGTCCTTGATTTGGAGAGTGAGTTGGACTTCAACCCTGCCCCCGAGACTCATTCTCTAATAGGAGCTGCAACTCAACCTGCCGCAGAAATGCGACTGATCAGAGATCTCGGATTTGATCAGCGATGGATTCCAGAGATGGAGTACGGCCTTCCTGACGACGGAAACGCTCGCTTTCTCGGCGGTGTTGCCGGCAACGCCGGGCTCTTTGGCACCGCAAGAGGCGTCGCGGCATTGGCATCTGAGTACCTTCCAGGAGGCGGAACACTGCTGTCATCTATGGAGGCAGCCGAGGCGACCGCGTTCAGAACCGAGGGCCTCGAGCAGGGGAGAGGGTGGGGTTGGCAGTTGGGCTCAACCCCTGATTGTTCCGCAGGATTGGCGCTATCGGATCGGGCCTTCGGTCACACGGGATTTACCGGGGTCTCGGTGTGGTGCGATCCGCAGACAAAGTACGTTTATGTGCTCCTGACGAATCGAAACCACCCAGCGCAGCGCGGGAACGCCCTCCATCCGTTGCGGAGGCGATTTCATCAGTTGGCCGCCGGTAAATAAGGGCAGAAATCGGCGTCGACCTCGAATCCTTGAAATTCATTTGACTGCGATCAGCGGTGAAACGTCGCACGCGATGACACCTGATGTCGGCATGCCGACATTCTCATCCGATCAGGTTCTGAGGGTTGTCATGCGGTTAATTGCGAACAGGACCGCGAGGACAACCGGGGCCCAGGCGCCAATAACTGGTGGCAGAACGTCAACCTCGCCGAGCCTCCCGAACAGGGCGGTCGACATAAAATACGCAATGCCGAGCATGAGGGCGACGGCTACTCCCTGCATCGTAGTAACCCTGCGCCCACCTCGGTTGAGTCCGAACGGCAGAGCGAGGAGGACCATCACGAAGGCGGAGAGGGGATAGGCGAACTTCTGGTGCCAGCGAACAATGAGCTTGTTAGGTCTGTAGCCGGAATCAACGAGCTCACGAATATAGGAGGCAAGCTCTCCGACTGACATCTCCGACGGGCGACGATATTCCTGGCCGAAATAATCCGGTCCCTCTGGTATCTCGAGCTTCATCGGCGCAGAGATGCGCTTGAACTCGTCGGTACCGTCCGGAAATATCTGACGGAACCAGCCGGAGTCGGCAACCCAGACGCCGTCGAAGAATCGAACCCTGCGGCTGAACAAATAGAATTTCAGATCCATGTTCTCGTCGACCCGAAACATCGTGAATCGAATCAATGTGTTCGAGGGATCGTCGTAACGCAGAAAGTTGTAAAGTGATTCACTGTCCCGCGAGAGGAGCCACTGACGGTCGCTTGCGCGGTAGGTTCTGGTGGTTTCCCGGCCCTTGATCCGGTCAAGGAGCCGTTGCACTTCGCGATTCGAGTTTGGCACAACCACCTCTCCGAGGAGCCACAGGCTGCCCGCAGAAACCGATGCAACGAGGAGTATTGGTATCGTAAGTCGAAACAGCGAGATACCCGCCGCCTTGAGAGCCGTCATTTCCTGCTGCCTCTCGAGAAGAGTGAGCAGGATCAGAACTGAAATCATCAGAGCAAACGGAGTGACGTCGAGGAAGACCTGTGGCACGAGGTTGGCGTAATACGCCAGGATCACTCCTGCGGGCACGTTGTTCCTTGCCATGTCTTCAATGTTGCTGCTGAGATCGCCGATAACGTAGAGCAGGGCGGTGCTGAAGACCACCAGCAAGAGAGGCGGCAACAGCCGCATGGTGATGTAGCGATCAAAAAGGGCGGGGAAGCGGATGGCATATCTCCGACGTTGAAGCCGGATGGGAATGCTGCCAGTGTGCGGTTCTATCGTGCGGCCGTTGCCTCGACGCTGCTGCCGTTTCGCTCTCCAGTCGCGAATCGTTTTGAAGATACGTGACACGGGGCTCTCAGCCTTTTCCCGCTCCCCAAGCCACCGTCCCATGCGTGTCATGAGATAAAGAGCGACCACCATCAAAACAATATTGGGCAGCCAGATCCCCAGCCAAGGTGGGACCCGACCTTCCATGGCCATCAATTCGCCCTGGTTGGCGACAAGGTAGTAGACCAGAACGACCGCTACTGAAACCACAAAACCACGGCCCCTTCCACCTGAACGCGAACCGACGCCGAGGGGGAGGGCCAGAAAGGCGAAAACCACACAAGCGAATGGGATTGCGAGTCTTTTGTTGAGTTCCACCGCCGCGTGGCGACGCTCAATCTCGGTATCACCTTGCTCAAGAGAAACTTCCGAGTCTTCCGACGAGCTCAGATCTCCGCCTCGGAGAAAGCTGATGAGCTCCATCGTATCCCGTTCCCTAATGCCGAGACGAAAGCGAACCGTGCCGCCGCCTCCAATGTCCGGTCGGAAAAGTTGCGATCGTGTGCGGTTGATTCGATAGGTCTCAGGGTCGCTTTTTGAGAATTGGTGAGTCACGACCTCTTCGAGGCGAATCCACTGTTCCACTTCTGGCATCTCGCCAGTGGTCGTTTTGGCATCAACGCCGGCTGTGACCATTCGTCCGCGTTTGGCTAGGGTCAACCTCTCCTCGGCAGGGTCGCTACTGTCGAAGAACAGGACGTCACTCCATTCGCCGGTGTCCATGTCCGCGTTGCGAAGGTACAGCAGAACGTTTGGGAGCTGTTCGTGAAAGACCCCGGGTTCGATTCGGCCAAGGTTTTTGGCCTCCGCGAAAAGGCGAACCTTCAGTTCGCGCAGTTCACGACCTGAGCCTGGAATCACGACAAGAAAAAGATAACCGTTGAGCATGGTCAAGAGAACGCCAAGAGCCACGATCGGTCGAAGAAGGCGCCTGGCCGGAATGCCTCCTGCCTGCATCGCAACGATCTCGTTTTCGGCATTCATCCGACCTACGGCCAACAGCACACCGAAGAGAAAACTCATCGGGATCGTCAAAACGACGATGTGAGGAAGGGTGATCAAGAGAACCTGGAGTGCGTCCTTGATCGCAACTCCTCGAACCAGAATCTGTTCGATCAGGTTGAAAATCCCTCGCATCACAACCATGAAGGTATAGGTCATGAACCCCAACGCCGTCGGCGGAACGATCTCCCGAATCATCAACCGATCAATGACTCCGAACATCTTCACGGGCATCTCTTCCGGGATAGGGAGATGAATAGGTCCATCCGGGAAATTCTACACCTTTTGGGTCTGCCTTTGAAATTTCGAAGGGTTTTCAATGTGGAATGGGGGCCACCGGGAGTTCGTCCACAGCTTTTCCACAGGGGAGTGGTTTTCCACAGATATTTGAGCTAGATACAACGTCCGATAAGTTATATTATGTAAACCTGATATTACCAAAAGACATTTATAGCTGATGTTTGTTTCAAATTAAGGCTCTACCCTGCCACGGATAATCACGGGTCCGGGGTTTGAGACTCTGAGAGCGAGGTTTCGATTTCTCGAATGACTTCACGAAGCGCCGCGATGACCTGGCGTGGTTCGGGTTCAGTTTCGGTTCGAAAAGACAATGACAACGAAAATGTCTTGTCGGGATTGCGGAACCTCATCATGAACGGTCTGCGTATCTCGGCTGAAGGCCGGGAGTCGCCGTCGCTGGGCGCATGGTCGAGTTGGGCGCGGCGTTGGCGAATGGCGGCTCGATCCAGACGATTCTCGACAATCTCTCTAATGAGACGAGCCATGGTGTCCAGATTGGAGGACTTGGCAATTTCCAGGAGAACGCCCTTAGCGGTGATGTCGGCATGCCGACATATGTCGCGGATGGATTCGGGAATCTGAAGAAGGCGAAGGGTTTCGGTAATGGTGACTCGTGAACGGCCGACAGCCTGTGAGACCTGTTCATGAGTGTAATCATATTTTTTGATCAAAGTTCGATAGCCGTCGGCCTCTTCGAAAGCGGTCAGGTCTTTGCGCTGGAGGTTTTCGATGAGAGCAATTTCCAGGGCCTGCTGATCTGTGACTCTCAGCTCGATACAGGGAACTTCGGCGAGGCCGACGGACATCGCGGCATGGAAACGGCGCTCGCCGGAAACCAGCTCATATCGACCATTTTCGAGGGCCCGTACGAGGAGCGGTTCGAGAACGCCGTGGGTGTTGATTGACGATTGAAGATCGTCGAGATCTCCAAGGCTGGAACGCGGTTGATCTTGATTTGAAATGATGGCCGTAATGCGCACCATCCGGCCAATACCCTCCCCCATTCTTTGTGCGAGCTCGTCCACGAAATGCCGATCATGACGCATGCGGCGATTGGGGGGAAGCCCCGCCTTTGCTTTACTTTGACCCGACACGCTGCAAGACCTCCTCGCACAATTTGTAATACTCATAGGCTCCACTCGATGAGGGAGCGTGAGCGAAGATACTGGCTCGGTGAGCCGGTGATTCCTCGAGGCGCACGCTCTTGGTGATGAAGGTGTCGAAGACATGTTCGCCGAACACCTCGAGAATTTCCTGCCGCACCTGTTTGGCGAGAATCGTCCGGCGGTCGAACATGGTGATCAAGATCCCGAGCATCCGCAGCTGAGTATTCGGTCGTGCCTTGATTTTGTCGATGGTCTCGAGAAGATCGTCCGTTCCCTCGAGGGCAAAATACGAAGCTTGGATAGGAATCAATACGTGGGAAGCTGCTACCAGCGCGTTGACGGTCAAAAGCCCGAGAGTTGGAGGAGTATCGATGATGATCGCGTCGAACCTCCGTCTCACAGTGTTGATGGCGTCCTTGAGACGGTAGGGTGCGTCGAGCTCGCCGATAAGCCGAACATCGAGCTTTGCCATGGCAATTCTGGATGGTGCAATCCAGAGGTTGTCGTAGGCGCCCGGGATGATGATCTCCTTGAGGGGCGTGATGGCGGAGAGCACATCGTACATGTTGCCGTTGATGGCTTCGAGTTCAACGTTGGACATCGTCGAGTTGGCCTGTGGATCGAGGTCGATGAGGAGGGTGCGCAGACCTTTCTGGGCGAGACCCGCAGCAAGGTTGATTGCGTTTTCCCGACCCCACCCTTTTGATTGGTGATAGCGATTTTCATGGCGTCTCCGGCCCTCGATTGCCTGACTTCATGTCATGGCGGAATGGCAACTATAGGGGTGCAATGAATGAGGTGTCAATCAGACGGATGAGACGCCGGTCACATCTCGTACTCGCCCATGTCTTCGGGCCGCATTTTCTCGAGAATCGAGCGAAGGGTTTCTTCGGTCGTAGCCTCACCAATGACGGCGCGTTCAAGGACTGACGGGTCAACCAGAACATCGACCTTGGCGCGTAACGCCAGGGCGATCGCGTCGGATGGTCGAGAGTCCACCTGATGGGTGGTTGCCGAGGAGTCTCGAAGTTGAATCGAAGCGATGAAGACGCTGTCGTCAAGCGTGTGAATATAAATATGATCGACGGTGCAGCCGGCGGTGGCCAGGAGATTCTGGATGAGGTCATGGGTCATAGGCCGCGGCGGCTCGACTCCCTCGAGTTCGAGGGCGATGGAGTTTGCCTCGCAGACGCCGATCCAAATAGGTAAGAAAGCGGTGCTCTCAGAGTTCTCGAGGATAATAACGGGACTATTGGACGCTGGGTCCATGACCAGACCACGGACCGTCATGAGGACGGGTGGCAAAGCATCGGTGATCTCGCTCATCCATCCAATGTGAGGATGTCCACGCGCAATGTCAAGCGGCACCGACGACCGGAAGTCTGCCGTCGCCGGAGCAGCGCTCACCGACCAGTGAGTGGGCACCCGCGCGTTTGATCCGAACATCGACGATATCGCCGATTTCTTCCCGCCCACATTTGGCGAAGTTCACGACACGGTTGTCTTCGCCCCTCCCCTGCCAGTGGTCTGGATTGCGGCGGCTGTTGCCATCGATCAAGACCGGAAGATCGCGCCCGACGAGTTCCTGGTTGAGCTCTGACGAAATCTCTTCTGTGAGCGCGAAGAGCCGATGAAGTCGATCCATTTTGGTGACTTCTTCAATCTGGTCACCGTATCGCGCCGCCGGAGTGTGCGGCCGCGGTGAGAACGCGAATGCGAAGACCTGCCCGAAACGAACCTCTTGCAAAAGATCGAGACTCTGCTGGAAATGCTCCTCGGTTTCGCCCGGAAAGCCGACGATGACGTCGGTAGAAAGATTGATACCCGGAACTGCCTTTCGAAGTTGAATCACCAACTCGAGATACTCTTCACGCGTATACCGGCGGTGCATCCGCTCGAGGATTTCGTTCGCGCCGGATTGAAATGGGAGATGAAGATACCGCGAGACCTTTGGATTGTTGGCCAGCACATCGATCAGTCGAGAATTGAAGTGACGGGGATGTGAGGTGATATAGCGAATCCTGGCCAAACCGGGGATGGCAGCTACCTCGGCCAGCAGATCCGAGAAATCGGAGCCAGATTCGGGACACTGGTAAGCATTGATCGTCTGACCGAGAAGTTCGACTTCTTTGAGCCCGGTCCCCGCAAGATGGCGAACCTCTTGAATAATCTCTGGAAGGGTCCGGCTGACCTCACGACCTCTGGTGTAGGGAACGATGCAAAAAGTGCAGAACTCATTACAGCCCTCGACAGCCGTCACCATGCCGCGGGTCGAACTCTTTCTGAAGATCGTGTGGAAACTGTGTTCGCGTTCTCCGTCAAAGCCGATGAGAACAGCTCGTTCACCCTGCTGGATGGCGCGAACCGCCTCCCCTACCCTCGAAATTTGTCCGGGCCCGAGCACGAAACCGACGCTTGGCGATCGCTTGAGTAACTCGGACCCCTCCTGCTGTGCTACACATCCGCAGACTCCGATGGTTGGCGGATTCTCCATTTTCTCGAGGGAACCAATCCGACTGACGATTTTATGTACGGGACGCTCGCGAACCGAACAGGTGTTGAGGATCACGAGGTCGGCATCGGAGGCTTCTGACGCTGCAGCCATCCCACGTTCACGGAGCTGTCCCTCGATCAGCTCGCTGTCGTGCTGATTCATTTGGCAGCCCCAGGTCTCTATGAAATAGGATCTCATTCGCAGTTATCATCCAACGAACAAGATTCTAACGCTCTCCTCAACGCGCCGCAACCGTCATTTCGGCTGAGGTTTACTAAATAATTGTATTATAAGCTATTTAGGAGGCTCTGTTGACCCTCTATCATCGGCTAGCATCGCATCGCCAGGTCCTAGTCTCGGATTCCTTGGCCTTGGGGTGGGTTCTTTGATGTCGCGCCACCAACCGGGTTCGGCCCCGTCCCGCCTCGCCTCCTCCTTGATCTGAGCGAGCTTCGGCTCCTCCTCCAGGAGAAGTGCCGCGAGATCGTCTCGGCGCTTCAATGAACGGTCGAGCTTGGGTTTGATCACCCCATCGCGATACATCGGGTCGTCCCGAGCGTAGAAATCAGTCCACAACGACGGGATCTCGAGATCCAAATCCTCGATCTGATGCTTGATCGAAGCGATGCGATTGAGTTGCTGCGAATATTTCTGCTGCCAATAGTGTCTCCGCTTGTTCTCTTCCGAGGTTTCGGAGTCGATGACCGTGACATTGGCACCAGCGTGAACGCCGCGAGCTGCTGGTTTCTTGCCGGGATTGGCGGTCGTGAGGCCGCCCTTGGAAGCGTAGTCAGACAGATTTTCGTTTGTGATCACGATTGATCCGCCGGAGGTTCCCGCCGTGTCGCCCTTGAGCTTCTTGTCTTTTGCGATGTCGGTCAGGGACTGGCCTCCGGCCGGCCTGGGGGTCGGCGTAGGAGACGGCTTCTCGGCCGCAATGGCGACTGCTCCAAACATCAGCAAGACGCCTGTTAGAGCTTTGAGAAGCGTCGTTTCGAATATTTGGCAGGCCATATGTCACCTCTCCCCTACCAATTATACGTACGGGTAGGTGAATTCGTTAGCCCGAAGATCTCACCGGGTTTCGTTGCAATGGCTTCGAGGTGCCGAAGCAGGTAGTTGGTGAGGTAGGCAGCCTAAGGGGCGCTGGTTCCCTGGCGTCCATAACGATCCTCGAGCCGAACTACGTCATCGAGTTGAGTTGTCGACACTTCGAGCAGCAAGCAGTCTGTTACAGCCACCATACGGTGTAGGGTGCGGGGTGGAATATGAAAAACCGTTTCTGGTCCGATCTGGTGGTTTTCGAGCCGTTCAACATCCGTCCCGGTGACCAATTCGAGCGCCCCTTCGAGGACCCGAAGGGTCTCTTCCTTGACCTCATGGTACTGGAGGCTCAAGGCCTCGCCCTGACGAATGAAAAGAATCTTGCCAACGTAATTCTCCGTCTCGGCAAAAATCTCCTCGTGACCCCAGGGCTTCTCCACTTTACGCGCTTTTCTTATTTCCATATTTTGTCCGCTCCAGACGAGTGCACTAAACCTGGATTTTCGTTTTTGCGAGAAGGAATGCGAGCCGTTCAAGAAGATACTCTTCGACATCCCGGGCGGTGACCAACTTTGCCGCCTGCCGCGCTATCTGTCCAGCCTCGCGGTAGGACAGTTGACGAATCAGTGAACGCACCACCGGGACGGCCTGTGGGTTCATGCTGAAACTGCGAAGTCCGAGGCCAACCAACACCGGCACCATGAGCGGGTCTGCCGCCATTTCGCCACACATGGAGACGTCCGTACTCTCCGCTTCACCGGCCGCGATGACGTTCGCGATCAGTCGCAGTACCGCCGGGCTCGTCGGACGGTAGAGATCAGCCACGAGGTTGTTGGACCGATCCACTGCCAACGAGTACTGGATGAGATCATTGGTACCGATAGAGATGAAGTCGACCTCCCGCGCCAGCTCTCGCGCCATAATTGCTGAGGAAGGCACCTCAACCATAGCACCCAGGGGGATGCCCTCCGGGACTTCATGACCATCGGCCCTGAGTTCGGCGGAAATCTCCCTCACCAAAAGACGAGCCACCCGGACTTCTTCAATACCACTGATCAGGGGAAACATGATCTTCAGCCGACCGACAGGAAATTCACCCGCGGTCAGCAACAATGCCCGCAGTTGGGCGCGGAAAAAGTCTGGCTTCGAAAAACACAGACGAATACCCCGCAGCCCGAGGACTGGATTGGCCTCGGATCCATCACCAATGATTTCGCGAGCCAATTTGCGGCCCCCAAGATC
>RCNF010000631.1_pt1 | contig 19392 bp, 16 predicted proteins | sample 2041311 | NCBI WGS metagenome assembly RCNF01 (sample SAMN09708228, study PRJNA481090) | Marine sediment metagenome, whole genome shotgun sequencing project. | biome: marine sediment; feature: ocean; material: sediment; isolation source: Sewage treatment plant 2 marine sediment (STP2) ... | reverse complement strand
GTCACTTCTGCGACACAACCGCGACACTTTGGCTCTGAACGACCGGAAGTGACAAGAAAGGGCGCAGAAGTGTCGCGCCGGGGGCGAACGTGCGTCGCGCCAAGGTCGCAGAAGTGACATGCGGCGGCGGACAATGCAGATGTCAACAGGGACAGTCAGACACGCCCCGCCGAACGCAGAAGGCGAGGCGCGAGCGAAGGTTCTATGCGCCCTCCGCGAAAAAAATTCGAAGTAGCTTTTGCTTTGTGATTTCCCGTCGATAGTCGTTTCCCGAGCGCTCCTCACACGCGCGGCCGCGCAACTTTTCGGGGGGCAAAACCAATAACTAGAGTGAGGCAATCACTTTGGCGCGGATCATCTTCGAAACAGACAGCTCAAACAAGGATACTTCTTCGCGGGTGGGCGTGCCTGATCGTTCATTTACGCTTCCCGAGATCGCTAGGGCCGCCCGTCGATGGCTTGCTCCGGAGCCGCTCGAGAAGCTGCTGCAAGAGTTGAATGGGGAAGAGGGGAAAGAGCCGAAGCTAGCCCCTGCACGAGCCACGGACCGAGAGCGTAACCGAGCCTATGAGAAGCTGCGTTCGCTAGGTAAGCTCCAACGATGAGTGCTCGAAGCAAGATAGAATGCGCCCTTGGCACAATCACCCCGATTACGACCGGGAAGGGAATCCGCTACAGACTTCGCGCGACGATCGACGCGAAGCGGGAGTCTCTCGGGTGCTTCGACACGATCGAGGAAGCGCGTGCCCAGTCGCAGGCCTACTTCGAGCTTCTGCACGATCATTCGAAGACCCTCACCGTTGCGGCTTGGGGAAGGCAGTGGTTGGACGACCGTGAGGGAAGGGGGACGCACCGAAGCGTCAAGGACACCCGTGCGTTATGGGATCGACACATTTTCCCGTCTGCTCTGGCCCCGCTCACCCTCCGTTCCGTAAAGCAACGACATGTGCAGGAGTGGCTACGGGAGCTCACTACGCAACGCGCGACCCACGGGCCGCGGAAAGGCAAGCCTCTCGCCGAGCAAACCGTAAGGAATACGCTCAACGCTCTGTCGTCCGCTTTCTCCGACGCGGTCGCTGTCGGGAAGGCCGGCGGGAATCCGTGCAAGGGCGTGCGTGTCCCGCGTCAAGCGAGAACCGATGAGGATTGGACTTATCTGACGAGCGAAGAGATCACTACACTCCTCAATCTTCCGGGTCTGCCCGCGAAGCAACGCACGGCGTTTATAGTAGCCATCTTTACGGGAATGAGAGCCGGACGGGAATGAGAGCCGGAGAGATCTGGGGGCTACGCTGGGAGGAGGTCGACCTCGAAGAACGGGAGATCCTCATTCGCTACTCCTTCGATGGGCCTACCAAGGGCGGAAAGGTTCGTCGCATCCCGATATTACCGCCTGTCCTCGAGGCGCTCGCGCTCTGGAAGCGAAGAGACGATGTCACGAGGGCGGCAGGACTCGTCTTTCATGCGAGGGATGGAGCCATGCATACGACGGGATATGACGCTCAATGGGCGAAGACATGGCGTTCCGCCGCGGGAATCAGACATGAGGTGCGTTTCCACGACCTCCGGCATACGTGCGCGAGCCACTTGATCATGGGGACGTGGGGAAGGGCGTGGCGGCTCGAAGAAGTCCAGGTAGTGCTGGGACATGCGAGTCGAACGACGACCGAGCGCTATGCGCGCCTGGCTCCGGATTCCATTCGGCGCGTGGCCAATGAAGCGATCGAGCAGTGGTCAGACGACTCGAAAGCAGCCCGCGGATTGGTCAACGATTGGTCAACGCCAATTTCGCCATACACGCAAGTGCCTGAAATTATGGAGCCACCGATCAGAGTCGAACTGATGACCTACGGTTTACGAAACCGTTGCTCTACCAACTGAGCTACGGTGGCCTAGGGTTTGCTCTTGCGAGCGCGGCGATGCTGGTAGCGTGGCGGAGACAAACTGTCAATCGGGCGGCGTGGTCGTCGGCCTCCGAAACCCGTGTCGCGTTTCGCCGTCCCCCGGTCGCGGCGCCTAATCGTCGTCGTCGTCGGTGTCGTCGACGATGAGCTCTTCGTCCGTTTCGTCGTCGTCCTCGTCTGCGACGTCGTCGGAGTCGTCGTCCTCCGGGGCAGTGTACTTGAGGTCCACGTCCGCGTCAGCCAGCTGGGTTTCCAGCAACTCCAACAGCTCGTCCAGGTCCTCTCCGGACCACTCGTCCAGAATCTCCGTGATGAAGTCGTAGAAATCGCCGCTGTCGATTCGGCGTTCGATTTCCTCGATGTCATCATCCGAAAAGGTGCTGACGAGGTCCTCGCGCAGTGCGTCGGTTTCGCCGTCCGCGATTGCATCGGCGACCGAGAGTCGGACTTGCCGCATCGCGCGCTTGTTTAGGAAGATCTCCATCCGAAAACCTCTAAGCGGGGTCGAATCGGCGCTACTATAAGAGAGGGTAGGGGGCTGTCAATCTTGTCTGCAAGGGATTCGACACTCTATGCTACGGCCGTGCCAACTCGCCCCGCTGCGATCTGTCTTTGGGCTCTCTGCCTTGCCGCACCTCGATGGGCCGGTGCCGATTCGTCCGAGCTGCCGGGCGGCCCGCCGGCGCGCGAGGGGGCATTTGCCATCGGCGCGGAGACCGGCATGGTCATCCCCCTTTCCACCAAACGACTCTGCCCGGAGGGCTATGGCTGTATCGCCGACCTGGGCTGGGCCATCGGGGTCAACTTCTCCTACCGATGGATGAATGGCCTTGGCTTGGGCTTTGGCTACGAGTTTTGGCTGCTGACGGCGAACGGGGTGTACGAGACTTCCGTACCGCAGATGTTCACCGGGCTGCTCCAGTACTCGTTCCTGCCCGACCGCGCGACCCACCCCCTCATCCGCCTCCGAGGCGGCTTTCTGATTTTGGGCCCCTCCTTTCGCGTCGTGACCATGGGCGGAACGGCCGAGATCGGGGTCGGCGCAGAGGTCGAGCTGAGCCATGACAACGTCTTCACCTTCCTCGTCACTGGCAACCTGCTGCGGACCGGGTCGTTCACCACCCCCGGCGACGGCGCCTTGCGGGGCGTCGATGCCCCATTGGACGCCATGCTCGTTTTGCGGGTCGGATTCAATTTCCTCCTGTGAAACCCTTCGGATCTCTCGAATCGACCCCCGATCCGTTGGAGATTTCTGCCGTGCGGATGTACCCTTTGTCGTTATAGTGTCTGGGTGGGGTCCATGGATGTTGGCGGGGGCTGAATGAGCGGCGACGCACACCGCGATAGCGATCATCGTTCAAAGCACGGCGAGACTGACGAAACCTTGCTCCCGGCACCCGGGAAGGAGAGCTGGGACGGCGCGTCGGACCCGAGTCCGAGACCCAGCCAGCAGGGCATTGGTTTCACGATCTACGGGAAAACCCATGTCGGGCTCATACGAGACCACAACGAGGACAACTTCATGGTCGGTGACCTCGGTGTTGCCTCGGGCCCGCTTCCTGGCGAGCAAGTGTTCCAGGGCGCGGTTTCGGACCGAGGGCTCGCCTTAGCTGTCTGTGACGGCATGGGTGGCGCCGCCGCCGGAGAGATCGCCAGCCAAATGGCCGTCGACACCCTTTTCGAAACCATCCGCGGTGATGCCGCCTCGCCCGACCGGGACAGCTTCGCGCGTCGATTGGTCGATTCCATCGAGGAAGCCGGCGCACGGATTTTCCGTTCCGCGAAGAAGGACCGGACGCGACGCGGCATGGGCACCACGGCGACGGTTGCCGGGCTCGTCGACAAAGTCTTTTTCGTCGGGCAGGTCGGCGACAGCCGTTGCTACATCCTCAGAGACGGGCGCATGACGCTCATCACCAAAGATCAGTCGCTCGTCAACCAGTTGATCGAAGCGGGCCAGCTGACTGAAGACGAAGCCGAGGTGTTTGAGCACTCCAATATCATCCTTCAAGCGCTGGGCACGACCGAGCAGGTCGTCGTCGATCTCACGTTTGTCGAGCTCCGGCGGGGCGATCGGCTACTTCTGTGCTCTGACGGCCTGAGCGGCCTCGTCCAGGATGCCGCCGTAGAATCGGAGATGGCGCGGATTCGCCCGCTTCCGCAGCTCGTGGACTCTCTGATCGACCTTGCGAACGCTGCCGGGGGCCACGACAACATCACCTGCATCGTGGCAGATTTCCAGGGTGAGGGGTTGGACCTGCCCGAAGCGGGTGAGGTTCCGTTCTATCAGCAGTACCCGCTCCCGCGCGGGAAGAACGACCGTGCGGCCTCCGGCCCGACGCTACCCGGAATCGTCAAGAGCATGGTGCCCGCCGGGATGGTCAGGCCACGGTCTCCGCTCGGCCAGCGCGTCTCCGACCCGCCTGGACAGAGCTCGTTTTCCTGGACCACGGCTGTGTCCGCCCTCGGGCTGCTCGGCCTGGCTGCGGTTGTCACGATCGTCAGCGCGGGACGGCGTGCAACCCCAGTGACAAACGTTCCGGAGCCTCCACCCCCAGCGTTTGCAAACGCCGAGGTCCCCGTCGAGGTCCAGGTTCGCGCGGCGATCGACGAAGGCCAGCTCTACGTCAACGGCAGGAGCTATGGGCCGCTGCGAGTCGATGAGGCCGTGTTGCTGCGACTGCCGCCTGGCGCGTATCATCTCGAGGCGCGGGAAGTCGATGGGACGCAGGTGGGCAAGGACATCGTGGTTGAGCCTGGGCAACCGAGAAAAGTCGAGCTCATTCCGCCCGCTGATTGAGGTCCGATCGTGATCCGATTTCGCCAAACCAAAGGCGCCGACTCGGGACGTGAGCTCGAGTTCGACCAAGATCTGATTCGTATCGGACGCATGCCCGACAGCGAGGTGAACTTCGATCCCGAGGTCGACCTGGACGCATCCGGGCGGCACGCCGAGATCCGGAGCGAGAGCGGCCGCTACATCCTCATCGATGCCGGCAGCCGCAACGGTACGTGGCTAAACGGTCAGCGCGTCAAGCATGCCGCGCTGAAAATCGACGATGAGATCGAGCTCGGCCGTGGCGGACCGAAGCTGAAAGTCCAAGCGATGCAGGGTCGCCCCGGTCGCAAACGAACGATCTCGCGGACGAGCCCGACGGTCACCCGCCGGGACCCGCGTTTTGATGCGCTCACGGTGCCTATCATGACCAGGGCCCGGCCCAACGAATCGGATTCCACGCCGGAATCGGCTAGCGAAGGGCTTCGGTTTCCGCGCTCCGATCTCGATTCGACTCGGAGCCGTCGACGACGCCCAAACTCCGCCGTTCTCTGGGGTGCCGCCGGTGTGGTTTTCCTCGCCGCGATTGCCATCATCGTCAGCGCTTCGGTGCAGTAGCTTTTTTGACCGATCCGGCGGCGTTCCGTGAAAACCGTGGCAACCCATGCTTCGCGCCCGCCTTGCTGCCTGGCTTCGCCCTGTGTCCGACCCACCTGACCTTCTCGAGGGCCGGCAGGCCTACCACTCCGACATTCGAGAGATCCGGCCCGATGCATGGTCCATCCACTCACCTATCGCGCGCGGTCGTGACGTTCAAAGTGCGATGTGGCTGTCGGGGGTCAGCTCGCGTGACTTTGCAGATGTGGTGGGTATCGACCTGTCGCCTCACCTCGTCGCGCCCGCCGACGACATCGTCGCACTGTCCCGCCAGCGCTCCGAGATTCGTGCGCGCCAAGCCCATGAGCTGCGGGCGGAGCTACCGCCTCCCAACTCGTATGGCCGCCCGCCGCTTCCGTGCCACCGCACCGCTGCCCGTGAAGCCGAAGAGCTGTATCGTGCATCGCAAGCGTGGGACGCGTTGGCGCGCGCGCTTCTCAGCAATCGCTGGACGGACTGACCAGGTCGTCGACCATTCCTTCGAGCACCGCGACTGCCTGCTTTTTTGCCTCGGTGAGGTCATGACTCAGTCGCAGCTGTGCGGCGGCGTAGAAGTAGTACTTGAGCTTCGGCTCGGTTCCACTCGGTCGCATCATGGCTCGATGGCCGCCTTGCAGCTCGAAAACCAACAGGTTGCTGGCGGCTCGCCCAACGAGTGGACTCACGGCGAGCGGCGTCCATTGCACCTGCCGCTCCAGATCTAGCATTCGAAGTACGGCTTGCCCGCCGATCGCCAGCGGCGGGCTTTCCCGGCACCGCTCGACGATGCGGTTTATCCGTGCCTGGGCGTCCACGCCCTCGAATCGCAACGAAACCTGGCGGTCCGCGAAGAACCCATGCTTGCGCCAGAGCTGATCCCGCACGTCGAGCAGTGTCGCTTCGCGCGTTTTGAGGCGCGCCGCCATGTCGGCGAGAATCAGGGCAGAGCTAATGCCGTCTTTGTCGCGAACAGCCGATGAGGGCGCATATCCAAGCGCCTCTTCGTAGCCGAAGAGGTAAACATAGCCTTCTTCTTCGAGCTCGAGCGCCCGGTTTTGGATCCACTTGTGCCCGGTGAGGGTCTGCTCCCATCGGGCGCCGTAGCTCGCCGCGACGGGGCCGAGCATCGGACTGCTCACCAAGGTGGAAATCACTACCGGTTGGCCCGCACCTAGATGCCTTTCGAGCAAATCGTTCGCCAAGAGGACACCGATGTCATTGCCGGAGAGCGACTCGAACCCTCGCGGACCACGAACTGCAACCGCGACGCGATCGCCATCAGGGTCGTTCGCGATCGCAAGGTCGGCGTCAACCTCGTTTCCAAGTGCGAGAACTAGGTCCATCGCGCCGGGCTCTTCCGGGTTGGGAAACGCAACGGTCGGAAAGCTGCCGTCCGGACGGGCCTGCGCGCTCACGCTGTGCACATCGTCGAAGCCTGCTCGAGCCAGCACCTCTCGAAACGTGTCTTCGGCAACTCCGTGTAGCGCCGTGTAGGCGATGCGAAGTTTCGCGCCGGGGGCGGTGTCGCGGACCTCTGCGGCAATACGATCGACGTAGTGCTGGCGCAGCCCATCGGCATCGCGGAGCAATCCGCGGGCCCTCGCCTCCTCGACCGAGAGACGAGGAATTTGTTCGAGCGGAGGGCAACGCTCGATTTCATCGGCAATGCCTTGGTCGTTCGGAGGAATGATCTGCGCACCGTTTTCCCAATAGACCTTGTAGCCGTTGTATCCGCGCGGGTTGTGGCTCGCCGTGATCATCACGCCGGCGGCGGCGTGAACCTCCAGCACCGCAAACGCCAGTACCGGCGTGGGCGCCAAGTCGCTGAAGCGCCAGACGCGAATCCCAGCCCCGGTGACGATTCCAATGACGTCGCGCTCGAATACGTCGCTATTGGGACGCGCGTCGCGGCCCACGCAAATGCCGCGAGAGGCCGCATCGGGCACTTCTCGCTTCAACCAGGAACAAAGACCCACGGTCGCCTGCGCGACGGTCACTCGGTTCATTCGAGATGGGCCCGCGCCCAACAGGCCTCGAAGCCCCGCGGTGCCGAACTCCAGCCTTCCAGCAAAGAGCCCTTCGAGTGCGGCGACATCTTCCCGGTCCACGAGGGACTGCAGCTCTCGCCGCGTTTCGGGATCGGGGTCCATGGCGATCCAAGATCTTGCTCTGTCGATGGCGCTCACGCTGCGGCCTCGTCTGCCGATTCGTCCTGTATGTATGTCCGTTCTTTGTACCAGATCGCAACTGGGACGAAGAGTACCGCAGTAATCGCCATCGCCGTCGCAAAGAAGAGATAGTACGATGGGCCATCGAGCTTGGTGGTGCCATCGGCATTCTGAATGAAGACGTTCACCGCGGTCGTGAAGAGATTTCCGATCGAAACGCTCATCAAGAATGCTCCCATGACGAGAGACTTCATTCGTTTTGGCGCCTGGGTGTACGAGAACTCCAGCGCCGTGATCGAGACGAGGATTTCTGCCGCCGTGATGATCATGTAGCCGCCAAGCTGCCAGACGATGTTCACGGATTCCCCCGCGTCGAGCCGAGCCTCGAGCCAGGCGGGAAGTAGAAACGCCGGCACGGTCAAGAACAGGCCTATGGAGATCTTACGCAGCGGCGTAAGGGGCCAGAATCGGTCGAAAAATGGATAAATGACCCGATTGAAGAGGGGGATGAAAAGGAGCACGAGCGCCGGATTGAGCCACTGCGCCTGCGACGGGTCCCAATTGATGACGAAGTTCCGGTCCATCCGCTCGGCCTGCAGCACCCAGGCGGAGCCTTGTTGATCAAACAGCGCCCAGAACATCGCGATGAAGCTATAGATGATGAAGAGCTTCCCAAGCGCGGTGAGCCCTTCGCGGCTGAACACCTCCCGAAGAAACGCCACCCCGCCAGGTGGGATGTGCACGAACTTCCCACGACCCATCCAAAACGCGACGGTTGCCAGCGCCATCAAGACACCTGGCACGCCGAACGCCACGGATGATCCAAAGCGGTGCAGGAGAGGCTCCGCAAATAGAATCGACGCAAGAGCGCCGACGTTGATCGCAAAGTAGAACCAGCCGAATACTCTTGGCAACAACCGCGCGTTCGTTCGGCCGAACTGGTCCCCGACATGCGCCGATACACAGGGCTTGATGCCGCCCGAGCCGATCGCGATGAGCCCAAGTCCGAGCGCCATTCCGGTCCGCGTGTCGTCGAGGGCCAGGGTCAGGTGACCCAGGCAGTACACAATCGACAGCGCCATGATCGTTCGATATTTTCCGAGAAACACATCGGAGACCAGTGCTCCGAAAATCGGGAAGAAGTAGACGGCGGTGACGAAGCCGTGGAACCAAGTCTTGGCTTGCTCGTCCGTCATCAGGTCGAGGCCACCTTCAGCGTTCATGAGGTACTTGGTCATGAAGATGACCAAGATCGCGCGCATGCCGTAGTAGCTGTACCGCTCAGCGGCCTCGTTGCCGACGATGTACGGGATTCCTGGTGGCATCCCGTCGATCGGGGCTGGCGCAGCTCGGTAACGGGCCTCCGAAGACATGGATGTGATCCTAGCGGATTCTTTCTGTATCAGCGGCTTCCCGACCATCTGTTCAGTCGATTTTGCGCCGCTTTTTTTACCATGTTGTTACTTGGGGCAAGACTTACGCGAAGATTCAGGGCTCGAGCCCTTGTTGGGGATGTGAATGGAGGACGGCGTGAAACAGAGCGATGACCGACGAATGTTCAACCGGGGCTGGATTGCGACACTGGCAGCGATGGTGGCAGGGACGCTCGTGCTCGTGCTCGTGGCCGGGAGCTCGGCACAGGCTCAGCAATTTACGTCACAGATCGATCTAAACCAGTACAGGCCGGCTGAGCTGGCGACCGACGGTTTCGCGACGAGCACCGCAGATGGCCAGGGCCACAAGCGGTTCGGGTTGATGGTCTTCATTGACTACAACGATGATGCGCTGGTCTTCGAACAGTCCGGCAATGGCACCACCGCGTCGGTCGTTCACCGTCAGCTGACGGGCCATCTCATGTGGAACTTGGGTCTGTGGGATCACCTCGTGATCTACATGGACATTCCGTACCATTTCATCATCGACGCGGGGACCAACGCAGCTGCTGGGCTCCCTGGCGGTGCAACCGGCCCGTTCAATTACCTGCTCCCGAACGGCGGCCACTTCGGTGACGTGTACTTCGGTGCGCGCGGAAACATCCTGGGCACGCGCGACGAAGTGTTTGAGCTTGCCTTGCAGGCGACGATGACGATCAACACTTCATCGCTCTCCGACAATCAGCAGAAGTACGCCGGCCAACTCGACAAGAAGCCGTATCTCGGTGGCTGGTTCGAGCTCTTGATGACTTTCAATGCCGGCGATATCGTTCGTATTCCGATCCAGGTCGGCTACAAGCTCGGCAACATGAACGGGCGGGAAGTGGCCCCGAATCTTTTTGTCGGCAACGAGTTCACCTTCGGCGGGGGTGTGCTGTTCATGATCGCCGAAGACAAGTTCATGGTCTCCGCGGAAGCCTTTGGCCGCACGGCAGCGAATGCCGGCGCCGGCTTCTGGACCCGAGAGCAAACGCCCGTCGAGGTCCTCGGTGGCTTCAAGTACCTCCATCCCAGGGGTTTCGTGGTGGGCGTATCGGGTAGCGCAGGCGTGACCGCCGGCTACGGCGCGCCCGACTGGCGCGGCATTGGGATGATTGGCTACACGATGCCCGGGGTCGAGCCCATCCTGGACATCGATGGCGACACCATATTGGACGATGTCGACCAATGTCCGACGGAGCCTGAAGATTTCGATGGCTTTCAGGACGAGGACGGTTGTCCCGACCTGGACAACGATGGCGACGGCGTGCTCGACGTCAATGACGGCTGTCCGAATGACGCCGAAGACATCGACAGCTTCGAGGATGAGGACGGCTGCCCGGATCCCGACAACGATGGCGACGGTATTTTGGATGTCGACGATCAGTGTCCGAACGAGCCGGGGAAGCTCGAGAACAACGGCTGCCCGGATCCCGATCGCGATGGCGACGGTGTCCCCGACCGTGTCGACAACTGCCCGGACGTGCCTGGCACCGTCGAGAACCAAGGCTGTCAGAACGCCCAGCTCGTGATCATCGGCCTAGGCCAGCTCGAAATTCTCGAAAAGGTGTACTTCAGGTCCGGAAGTCACAAGCTTCAGAAGCGCTCTTTTGCGCTCCTGGACAACGTGGCCGAGGTTCTGAACGCGCACCCGGAGATCGAGCTCATCCGCATCGAGGGGCACACCGACTCGACCGGTAAGCTCAAGTACAACATGAGGCTGTCGAAGATGCGCGCCACGACGGTCGTTCGCTACCTGGTTGGCAGGGGCAAGGTCGCCAAGGAGCGGCTGATAGCGGAAGGCTTCGGTCCTACCCGGCCGCTCGTGGCTGACGCGAAGACGAAGGAAGAGCTCGCGCAAAACCGACGCGTCGAGTTCCACCTCGTCGACACCGGTCTCGAGGACAGCGCCGAGGACGCCGCCGACGCGATCGAGTAGCCACAGCTAGCGCAAAAATTCGCGCACCTGCTGCGCGGCGGGTTTCAGGCTTCGGTCTGGGGCCCGCTTCGCGTTTAACCGTTCAGCTCAGCTCGCGATTCTCACGGGCCACTCCACGTCCGCGGCGCCGAGGCTCAGTTCGGCGAGAAACTGTCGTGTCTGGCGAATCGTGATTCGGTCGTTCGGGTCGCGTCGGAGGCAGCGCGCGATCAAGGCACCGAGGTCGCGGGTTTCCGGCTGTTCGAGCAGCGCGCGCACGGCTTCGGGTTCTCCGTCGTGGGCCATGTGCTGGCCGAGCAAATCGGCCTCAATGGCCGCATCGAACAAGGGCTTGCCGGTGTACGCCTCGAAGATGAGACAGCCAAACGCGTATACATCGGCCGGAATCGCGCGCGACCTGTCTCCCGAGCCCCAAATCTCCGGTGCCCCGTAGTTCGCAGTGCCGCAGCCCGGCCGAAGATGACGACCGGCGAGCCCGAAGTCGACCAGGACGGGTTTGGGCGGTTGACCCACGCCAGTGTCGGCTTCGGCGTTGCACACGATGATGTTCGAGGGTTTGAGGTCCAAGTGACCGACGCCGACTTGATGCATCGCGTCCAGGCCCGCGCTCACGCCCAGGAGTAGCTCGCGGGCGCGTCCGACGGAGAGATCTCCCATTTCGAGCATGCGTTCGAGGCTCGGACCCTCGACCAACTCCATCACGAGGATCGGCTTGGGGCTCGCGCCTGCATCGAAGGTGACGAAACGGGCGATGTTGGGATGCTCCGGAAGTGCAAGGAGCGCACCGGCCTCGTCGCGGAACATGTTCAGGAACTGCTCCTCCGAGAGTGTGCGTGCAGCCGCTGCCGAATAGTCGGGGACCTTCAGTGCAAAGGTCGGTGCGGTCTCGTCCTGTCGCTCTTCGGCGCGGCGGGCGACGAACACGGAACCGACGGTGCCCGTGCCGACCGTCCGCTGCAGGTAGAACCCGCCGACGATACGGCTTGGCGGCGCCCAGGCCGGCAACGGCGCGTCCGCGTCCAGCTCTAGTGGGATCAGGCTCGGCGCGCGTCGCGGGCCTTCGAGCGGCACTGAGCGGACGTGATGAAGGACAGCCTCGGTGAGCTCCGCGAACGCGCCCGGCAAATCACGATCAATCGCATTCACCGCGACGGTGAAGGCGTGGTCCATTTCGGAGATCGACGTGCGAATCGCGCGCTCGACTTCGAGTCCCATGGCCCAAATTGCCGCGTCTGCAGCCGGAGACTCCTCGCCAGGCGAAGTGCCGAGTCGCCGCCGAGATCCACTCACGAGCTGAGCGAGCGCCGCAACCCCGCGTTCGAGCGTGGAAAGCGGTGTGCCCGACGAGCGCTCCGCGACTTCCGATAGCGAGCCGGACGCCGCCACGGAGCGAAGCCCGCGTGCGAGCTGCGAAAGAGCCAGGCGAAACGCTTCGATTCGAGCCGACCGCGCGACGGGCAGCTCGATGCCGATGGCTTTCATCGCATCGGTCGCTGCGACCAGGCCACGCCCGTCTCTCTGCGCCAATCGCGTCGCTTGCTGAAGCTTTGCATAGGCCCGCAACGCGCTTTCGATCTCGGGGACCATCGATGCCTCGGCCATCGTCTTGAGGTCGTCGACTTGAGAAACATGCTCCGCCGCAGCCATCAAGATCTCCGAAACGTCCGCGCTGTCCTCGCGAACGAGGGCATCACAGGTGCGGGCCGTTGCAGCGCAGAGCGTGCGTCGAAGAGAGCCCGGCGCATCATGCTGGATTCGATTGAGCAGAACGCGTTGCGTCAAGAGCCGGCGTTGGCGGACGAGCTCTTTGCGCGGGTCGACATCGGGCCCATCCGCGTCGACGAGATGGAGCATCGTCCGGAGCTGACGCAATCGTGTCGTGAACTGCTTGACTTGGCCCGCGTCTTCGAGCGGGTCGCCCTCTCGAATCACGAGCCAGTTGGTGACTTGCTGGAAGAGATCTCCAAGTTGCTCGTCGTGGTGGGGACCGCGTTGCTCTTCGTCCTCGCCCACGAGTAAGAGGTCATTCAGGCTCGAGGTTTCAAAGAGCGCTGAGTTGAGCTCTCGAAGTGCGAGAAAAGCTTGAATCTCGGTCGAGGGGTCCCCGAGCGTCGGACCTTGAAGAAGCTCGGCTTTGCGAGCGGCGGCTTCGAGGATTGGCTGAGCTTCGCGTGCTGCTTCGTACGCGCCACGGGTCGCGAAAGTCTCGAGCGCATCGGACAGTCGGTCGCGAAGAGTCGGCTCGCCTTTGCTCGACGAGCCTCTCAGCTCCTTGGCAAGAGCCTTCATGAGCGCCTCGCGTCCAAGGTCCTCACTGCCTCCTTCGGCGATGGCTTTCCGGAGATGGGCCTCTGCCCGTCTTGCGGCCTTTTCCGCGAAGCCCGGCCGAATCCGTTCGGCCCGTAGCTCGACGAGAGCCTCCGCCGTCTCCAGGCCGCCGACGCGCATCAATCGTTCGAGCAGCGACTCGACGACCTGCGGGTGGCTTTCCGCTGCGCGTGGAAGCCCGGCGATCATCGCCGCTGCGATGCCGTGATCTTGCTCGAAAACCAGCGATTCCAGCACTTCCCGGCACGCCCGAAGACCCTCTTCGGGATCGACGGCGATGCTCGCAGCGAGTGAAGCCGCAGCGCGGCGCCATTCGGTGATCGAAAACTCCGGATCGAGGTGGCGCTGGATCTCCTGGTGGAAGGTCGGCATCGACGCCGCGAGCAGACCGCGTGCGGACGCCACATGCCGCCATACCAAGGTTTCTCGGTCGGCTAGCAAGCGGTCCCAGGCCTCGCGGACCTCCGGCGTGCAGAACACACGCACGCCCGCGTCGTCGCCTTCGGTCGCACGCCGCGCAGCTTCGCGGGCCGCCCGTTCGAGCAGCCGAGCGGCCAATCGCCTGGACGGAAGTGAACCCGTTGCAGGCATGAGCAGCCAATCGCGGCTCGTGTCCTGCCGGGAAATTAGCGCAAGTGCCAGAGCGTCGACGTTGTGCACGGTGCCGATGGGCAAGCTCAATGCGAGGGCCACACGCGCGCGGATGGCCTGGCCGCTGAGGGCTCGCTGCGACCCGAGCGCAAGCTGTGTCGCCACGGACACGAAGGTCGCTGCGTCACCGCTGCGAAGCCGTTTGAGGACCATTCGGCCCAGCTGACGTTTGATCGAGCTCGGTGGAAGGGCCGCCGCAACTTCGTATAGGGCCGCTGCTGCAGCTGGCCCGGACAGCCAGTCCAGCTTGTCGACCAACCCTCCCTCGACCGCGACCCGCAAACTTTCGAGCAACATATCGGGGTCGAGGCCTTCGAGCGGCAAGGGCCGACGCTCGTCGATGACCGCGCGCGCGAGCGTCGCCATACCCTGACGCCATGCTGCTTCGCGCTGTTCGGCGCTGTTCAGTTGGTGCAAGGCCGTCAGGCCTTCGAGGCGCTCCCGAGTCGCAGCACGCATCCCCCCTGATTCTACCGTGCCGATCGCCTCTCGGAAAGCGCGGTTGACAAGGATGCGGCAAACCTTTAGCCCGAACAGGGGTGCGACAACTTTCCTTCGAGTTTGCCGGTGAGTCGCCGACGATCGCGGAGCGCGGCGTCACCGGCGGTCGCCAGGACGATCTGGATCGGGCCTATGCCCGCGCGTCCGACTGGAGCCACGAGCTCGCGAAGCGCCTGGGTCAACCCATTCGACTCATCGTCACCGACAATCGAAGTACCATGCTCGTTGCCCGACCCAAAGGTGGCCGCCTCGAGCTGCGTCTGCACCACATGTTCCTAACGGCCGAGGAGAATATCCTCGACGCCGTCGGCGATTACTTGAGCGGCAACGCATCGCAGGCGGCCGCCGCCATCGACCAATTCGTCGAAAACCATCGCAGCCGTTTCGTTGCTCCGGGTCCCCCGCAGGAAGCATTGCGTTCAGAGGGGCGCTACCACGATCTTCGTGCGATCGCGGATGACCTCTCGAGCCGGCACTTTGGCCCAGGGGTCGATGTCCGGATCACCTGGGGCAAGCGCGTCCAGCCCAAACGCCGGCAGCGCTCGCTCCAGCTCGGAACGTACCTTCCCGAAGAACGCCTGATCCGGATTCATCCCGTGCTCGACCAGTCATGGGTCCCGCCGTTTTTCGTCGAAGCCGTGGTGTTTCACGAGATGCTGCACCACGACATGCCTGCGGTCGTGCAAAATGGGAGACGCCACTACCACACCCGGGCATTTCGAAAGCGAGAGCGAAGCTTCGAGTACCACTCGGCTGCGCAAAAGTGGGAGAAAGAAAACCTATGGCGCCTCCTTCGAGGGAAGTAGGCTCAGTCTGATTCATGGCACGTCGCCGAAAACTCCGCTCCTCCATCTCGATCCCCATTACCCTGGGCGCGATCACCGTCCTTCTGAGCCTCGCGCTTCTCGTCGGTTGGTCATTCCTCCTCGGTCAAAAGATCGCCCGCTCGTCGGAGATCGCGGGGGACGTCTGGCTCCTGGTGCTTGGTGCGCTGTCTTTCGTGCTCATCATCGTCGTGCTGGTCTTGTTCGTGATTTCCTTGGCTCGCGGAATCATCGAAGTCCGGAAGCAGGATACGTTCATCGACTCGGTGACGCACGAGCTCAAGAGCCCGCTCGCCTCGCTGCAGCTCTGCCTCGAGACCCTGGGGCGCCGAGGGCTCGAAAACGACGCGAAGGAAAAGCTGCGGCACATGATGCTCCAAGACGTCGACCGCCTGCGCGCGTTCATCGACGACGTACTCGAGGCGAACCGTCTGTCGTATGCGCGACCTGGCATGCTCAATCTCAGCGACGTGCCACTGTCAAAGCTCGCCGAAGAGTGCGCCGAAGCCGTTCGCAGCAGACATGAGCTAGAGCCAGACGAAATTCGCGTTCGCGTCGACCCGGAGCTCCTGGTGACTACCGATCGCGCGGCGCTCGAGATCGTCGTCAACAATCTCATCGACAATGCGGCGAAGTATTCCGAGCGCCCAGCGCGGGTCGAAGTCACAGCGCGCAGGGATTCGAACAACAGGGTGCTCATCGAGGTGAGCGATACCGGAATCGGCATCGATCGGAAGAATCTAAAGCGGGTTTTTCACCGATTTTATCGCGTAGAAGATCAGGAGGTACGCCAACGGCGTGGCACCGGTCTTGGGCTCTTCGTCGTCTGGGCCCTGGTGAAGCAGCTTGGCGGTGATGTACAAGCACTTTCGAGCGGCCGAGGGCAGGGCACCACCATGCGCGTCGAGCTGCCCATGGCCCATGCGGTGACCGGATGATGACCGGCAACGAAGCGCAGAGGCTCCTCATCGTCGAGGACGAAGAGCACCTGGCTGCCGGTCTCAAGTTGAATCTCGAGCTCGAGGGGTATCGAGTCGACGTGGCCGCCAACGCCAAGGAGGCGGGCCAGCGCCTGCTCGATCCGAGCGGCTACGATGCGATCGTCTTGGACGTCATGTTGCCAGACGTCAACGGCTTCGAGCTCTGCAAGAAGTTTCGGGACGCTGGGAATTTCGTGCCCGTCATCATGCTGACCGCGCGCTCGTCACCCGAAGATCGAGTCCTCGGTTTAGAGGCAGGCGCCGACGACTACATGGTCAAACCCTTCGAGCTAGGTGAGCTGCTTGCAAGGGTGCGCTCCGTGCTCAGGCGCCAGCGCTGGGAGCAAGTGTCGGGCAACAGCGTCAACGCCAGGACGCTGTCGTTCGGCGATGCCCAGATCAACTTCGACACGCACGAAGTTCGAGTCGCGGGCGAAGATGTTCAGCTGACCCAGCTAGAGCTGGACCTGCTTCGCTACTTTGCCCAGAACACAGGCCGGGTCCTGAGTCGTACCGAGCTTCTCGAACGGGTTTGGAAGCTTCGCAATTACAGCAACACGCGGACGGTCGACAACTTCATCTCGCGTCTCCGGCGTCGCTTTGAAAAGGACCCTAGCTCCCCCGCCCACTTCCTCTCGGTCCGAGGCGCTGGCTACAAATTCATAGCCTAAAAAAGGGGACGGTCTCTTTTTTACACAACTGTGACAAATCGGGGGTGAACCGTGACGGTGCCCTTCGAGCGTCTGAGATACCTTTGAGATCATGGAGATGAACGTTGTGGGTGCCAAGCTTCCCGAGCGATCGTTGAGCCGCTCCGAGCAGTGGCGAAGCGCTACGGTATTTGTGCTCGCGCACCTTGCGGTGCTTGGCGCGTTCTGGTCGGGGGTGACATGGCAGGCAGTCGTCCTTTGCTTCGTGCTCTTGTTGGTTCGCGTCTGGGGCATCACCGCGGGCTATCACCGGTACTTCGCGCACCGGACGTACAAGACCGGTCGCGTGTTTCAGTTTTTCCTCGCGTTCCTCGCGCAGAGCAGCTCGCAAAAAGGCGTGCTCTGGTGGGCTTCCCACCATCGGGTGCATCACAAGCATTCAGACCAGCCCGGCGACGTTCACTCGCCGGTGCAGAACAGCTTCTTCTACGCGCACGTGGGATGGATCTTCGACGACACTGAAGAGACGCGTTGGGACAAGATTCGCGACTTCGCCAAATACCCGGAGCTACGTTGGCTCAACAAGTATTGGGCCGTCCCTCCGACGGTCCTGGCTCTGGCCTGTTTGGTGATCGCAGGTTGGCCCGGCGTGTTCATCGGTTTCTTCTTGAGCACCGTGCTCCTTTGGCACAACACATTCCTAATCAACTCGGTCACGCATGTCTGGGGTAAGAAGCGCTTCGACACGAAGGACGAGAGCCGCAACAACATGGTAACCGCCTTGCTGACCCTCGGAGAGGGTTGGCACAACAACCACCACCATTACCAGTCGTCGTGCCGTAACGGCTTCTACTGGTGGGAAATCGACGTGACCTATTACGTGCTCAAGATGCTGAGCTGGGTTGGCCTGGTTTGGGATATTCGCGAGGTGCCCGCGCGGGTCCTCGAAGAAGGACGACGCCGTGACGCGGGCGAGATGGAGCTGGAGAAAACCGGCGGCGAGCGCCCGAAGAAACTCCCCTTCGCCGCCTAGGCCAAGGCGAGCTGGCGGAGCTTCACGGGTTTGGCTACAACCACCAACGTAGGATGTGTGCCCACCATGGGGCAGGTTTCTTGAGGGGTTCCCACGTACGTTCGCTGGTATGCATCTTGGGGTCTCCGTCGGGCTACCGAATACCGTTCAGCGAGTATTACAGATGTACGCCCCGTTGCGAAATTGTTTCGCAAACTTCATAAGCACTGAAGATCAATAGAGATTTCTGTCAACCATCCCCCGTCAGGAGCTCCGCTCATGCCTCAACTCCGCGTCGTTTCCCCTTCCTCTGAACAGCAGGATGACCCGGCATTCGCCGTGGCCCGCGCCCTGAGGGCGCATTTCGAAACCGGATCGACGAAGTCGCTGTCCTGGCGTCTCTCCCAACTCGACGCGCTCGAGCATTTCTTGATGGAACGGGAGCAGGACATCCTCGAGGCCCTGCATGCCGACCTTCGCAAGCCGGCGATGGAGGCGTTTTCCTCTGAAATCGCGTTTCCCATTTCGGAGCTCCGTCTGGCACGCAAGAAGCTCGCCGCATGGATGAAGCCGGAGCGGGTCCGGACTCCTCTGCTCGCGATGCCGGGCCGAAGCTACATTTACAGAGAGCCTTTGGGTGTAACGTTCATCATCGGAGCTTGGAACTATCCGTTTCAGTTGATCGTCTTGCCGCTAGTCGGCGCCATTGCGGCGGGGAACTGTGCGGCGCTCAAGCCGTCGGAGCTCGCTCCGCACGTGTCTGCGCTTCTCGCCAAGTGGATCCCAAAGTATTTCGATCCGAAAGCCATTCGGGTCGTCGAAGGTGGCCCGTCGGAAACGACATCGCTGCTGCGCCAGAACTGGGACCATATTTTCTACACCGGCAACGGTCGGGTGGGTCGCATCGTCATGGAGGCGGCCGCAAAGCATCTGACACCCGTGACCCTCGAGCTTGGTGGCAAGAGCCCCTGCATCGTCGACGAGAGCGCCGACTTGGACACGGCGGCCAAGCGGATCGTATACGGCAAGTTCTTCAACGCCGGTCAGACTTGCGTCGCGCCGGACTATGTCTTGGTCCACGATCGCGTTCATGATGCGCTCGTCAATCGAATGGTCTCCACGATTCGTGAATTCTACGGGGACGATCCCAAACAGAGCGCCGACTTGAGCCGCATCGTCAACGAGCGACACCACGCCCGGCTCGCTCGACTTCTCGACGGGGCAGACATCGTAACCGGCGGTGAGACGGAACCATCGGAACGCTACGTCGCGCCCACGATTTTGAGGAACGTGAATGAAGACGACGCCGTGATGCAGGAGGAGATCTTCGGCCCCATCCTCCCGGTGATCTCCTTTTCAAGCGTCGAGTCGGCAATCGGCTTCGTCAATCGGCAAGCCAAGCCGCTGGCCCTTTACCTCTTTGCACGCGAGCGAAAAGTGCAGGACCGTGTCCTCGCCGGGACTACGGCGGGGGGAACGGCCATCAACCACGTTTGGCTTCACGTCGGCGTTCCTCAACTGCCGTTCGGCGGCGTGGGCGAAAGCGGCATGGGAGCCTACCACGGTCGCCACTCGTTCGAGACCTTCTCTCACCGCCGTTCGGTGTTGAAA
>RCNF010000606.1_pt1 | contig 19395 bp, 13 predicted proteins | sample 2041311 | NCBI WGS metagenome assembly RCNF01 (sample SAMN09708228, study PRJNA481090) | Marine sediment metagenome, whole genome shotgun sequencing project. | biome: marine sediment; feature: ocean; material: sediment; isolation source: Sewage treatment plant 2 marine sediment (STP2) ... | reverse complement strand
AACGACCAATGCACTGAATCTACAAGACTTTCTCGAACATTTTGAACTCACGCTCTTATGCATCCTGCATCCGCGATATAACAGCATCCCTGCTGAAAACCGTATGGGTGATACGTTTTCGTTCAAAATAACCGATAAAGTATCGTATATTCAACACCTTGATCGCTCTCGCTACGACCGCCATGGATGTTGGAAGTGCCGGTTTTGCATATGTCCATGGATGTACGGTAGTAGGGCAACGCAGGAGCAGTTGCCGAGGAGCAGTACACCGGTCGATTCAACTGATTTATTTAGGATTATGAATAAAAAGATTCAAATTATCCAATAGTGTACATTGAAGTCAATAGTGTGACTGAGTAAAATCGACCCAATAGAGACTGTTAACAATTTCTAATATTAGCCGTTGTTAAAGTTTTGTACTCTACCAATTCGGGCCGCATGTGTTGCGTCGATCGGTTGAACTGGCAGCCGAAAGTACGCGTTTAGCCTGCAACCCGCTGTGATTCTAGGGAAGGGCAGGGCCCGACCTTTTTTTACAACCAAGTGACTTTCACGTACACTTCACAACAACAGATTACCCAATTACATCATCACGGAGGTGAACCCATGTCTATTGATACTACCCATCGCCGGAGATTTTGCGTAAAGGCGATAATCCCCACGCTGGCACTAGTGATGCTGCTGGGTGCCGGTTGCTCGGAGAAGGAAGCAACGGCCCCACAAATCGCGGAGCCAGATGAACCTAATGCTTCAAGATCAGCCCATTTGACATCTGAAGCAGTAAAGGCATTTGTTCCAACACATACAGTTAGAGCAAAGTTAAACCTCAGACCTTCTGCATCATTGGACACCACTCCAATCGCGGTACTGAAAGTTGGATCAGAGGTTGAATATATTAGAGAGGCTGATGGTTGGTATTATGTGAATACACAATTTCACGGAAAAGGCTGGTGTTCTTCTGAGTACCTGTCCTCATTGTCGCCACATAAATAATAACAGCGGTTATTTGACCACAGGTTTCTAATTTATATCACCAGAAAAATAGCTACTCCGAGGTCATTGTTATTGTATCGTGAACTCCGATTTTGGCCGGTTCTGACCTGTCATGTTTAATTTTTTAGCGTCTGGTTTAGCATGATATAAATTATTCGGGGCCAGGAAATTATGCCAGTTATGCCGGGAAATGTGCAAGGGAGCCTCATATGATTCGACCCGTTGATAGTGCCCATGCTATGTTGCGTATCACTTATCAAGCAGTATGATACACAAGTTATACTTATAATTCTGTTATGATAGATAACACCGCGGGATGAAATATTTAAGTTTTATCCTTAAGGGCACCTCTATTAATTGCTTGAGCCCTCTGGCTTTACGACCAGTTCAGAATCAAGACGTGCTTTTGAAGCCAAGCTTATTGCCTGTCGAGAAAGCGCAACGCAGAGTCTGGGCTGGCCGTAAAGCCCCGTAGGGCATGACCTGAAGCATGCATCTGCTGCGTTGTAAGTCTTGAGAATGGAATAACCATTCTGCTGTGGCTCACGCCTTGCAGCTACACGCTTCAGGTCACGCAGAAGGCATAAGCAATTGATAGAGGTGCCCTTAAATTTGATCAGGGAGAGATCAATTCATGAAATTCTATTTTCAATTATTCAACGTTGTATTATTTCTGTGCTGCTTAGGCGCGCCATTATCTTTAGCGGCCAATGAAGACAGGCCAATACCGGATTTATTGTTAGCTAAGATTTTTCAGTCTGATATTAAGCTGCAGAACTACTGGGTCAGTGAAAAATTTGATGGGGTAAGGGCTTATTGGAATGGTGCGAACTTTGTATCACGTCAGGGTAATGTTTTTCATGCGCCTGAATGGTTTACAGGTGTTTTACCCAAAATGGCATTAGATGGTGAGCTTTGGTTGGGACGAGGGGAGTTTGAGCGGCTTTCTGGTGTCGTTAGGCGGCAGTCACCGGATGATTCTAGCTGGTCTGGTATTAAATTTATGATCTTTGATTTGCCAGGTCATACTGGCGTTTTTGATGAAAGATTAAAACGACTTGAAGAAATAGTGGCTGATATCAAAACACCGCACATTCAACTGGTTGAGCAGTTTAAAGTTCCAGACCATGATGCTTTGATTAAAAAGCTTGATGATATGGTGAAACAGGGTGCTGAGGGTTTAATGTTGCATTTGGGCTCGTCAGTATATAAGAATGGTCGTTCTGATGATTTGCTAAAACTTAAAAAATACTTTGATGCTGAGGCTGTTGTAATAGATTATATTTCAGGTAAAGGAAAGTACAAAGGAATGTTGGGTTCACTGGAAGTGGAAACGTCTGAAAAAATACGTTTTAAAATAGGCTCCGGATTTTCAGATGATGAAAGAAGGCATCCGCCTGCTATTGGTTCTATCGTTACTTATAAGTATTTTGGCTTAACTAACAAAGGGGTTCCGCGATTTGCCAGTTTTGTGCGGGTACGACATGTTAATTGATAATGGTAAGCCAAAAAAACCCGGCGTGAGGGGGCAACAATAAGTTCGACTTATTTGTAACGCCCAGTTTATCTCTCCAGCCTGGGAATAACTGGTCAGCATCACCCGGGAAAGATTCGAATGCACGTGCAAATTCGTTATGCTCTTTCGCGAATTCGAGTGCCTTAACTGAATGCACTAATTTTCACCTTACACTAACGACTAAATAGTCGGGAACGATGTTGAATGCCAGCCCCAAAGGGGTGAGGCATAGGGGTATGCCGAATAAAAATCTACATCTGCAAAACTCTCATTTAGAGTATAAAAAATGGATTAATTCGTATACAATTAGCGGTTTTTTCTGTGGGAATATCAGGAAAGTTTATGTCACAACAATTTCTTATTAGCAAAATCGCGGTTGTCATGGGAAGCCAGAGCGACTGGCCGGTCATGCGGCATGCTGTAGAACAGCTGGAAGCTTTTGGCGTTGAGTATGAAGCCAGGGTAGTATCAGCACACCGTACTCCTGACTTGTTATTTGAATTTGCGGGTTCAGCTCGCGCCAATGGCTTTGCCGCTATAATTGCGGGTGCAGGTGGAGCTGCTCATTTGCCGGGTATGCTGGCCGCCAAAACGACCTTGCCCGTACTGGGTGTGCCTGTCCCTTCAAAATATCTTAAAGGCATGGATTCCCTGTTATCTATTGTGCAGATGCCTAAAGGTATTCCAGTCGCGACATATGCTGTAGGAGAGGCGGGTGCGGCAAATGCTGCTTTGTCTGCAATATCAATATTGGCGATTGAAAATGAAACGCTGGCTAAAAAGCTGGAAAAATTTAGAGAAAAACAACAGCAGGCCGTTTTTGCCATGAGTCTACCGCCTGCTGAGAGCTAATTCGGGATAGTTATTATCGGCTATCTTATATAACGAACAAATAATGTAAGCACTCAGCTACCCTCTAAAATGGCCGTTTTCATGGGGTATCTGAGTAGTTTCTAAATCAATGAGTGCTAATATCCATGGTGGCTAAAGAGATTTTACCTGGCGCAACACTGGGTGTATTAGGCGGGGGGCAGTTAGGTCGTATGTTTTGTGTGGCTGCACGTACCATGGGTTACCGCGTGGTTGTGCTGGATCCTGATCCTGTATGTGGTGCCGGGCATATTGCAGATGAGCATATTCAGGCTGATTACACAAATCAGTCAGCACTTGAAGAAATGGCAAAAAAGTGTGATGTTATTTCCCTGGAATTTGAAAATATCCCTTCTCAAAGTGTGCGTTTTATAGCGGATAAAACCATCGTTTTTCCGGTAGCGGAGTCGTTGGAGATTGCGCAAAACCGTGACCTGGAAAAACAGTTCGCAGAAAAAGTCGGCTTACGGCCAGTGCCTTATTACGCCTTGTTAAATGAGAAAGACTTGCAACGTTGTGCAGAAGTTATCGGTTATCCGGCTATACTAAAAAGTAATACGCTGGGTTATGATGGTAAAGGCCAGTTTGTGGTTAATGACTTTGCAGAACTTTGCGAAGCCTATAAGGAAGTTGGCAGGGTCGACTGTGTGCTGGAGAAAAAAATAAATATCCGTTGTGAAGTGTCCGCCATTGTGGCTAGAAATGTGCATGCAGAGCTGGCGAGTTTTCCAGTTTCAGAAAATCAGCACACAAACGGCGTTTTGCACATGAGTATTGTGCCAGCACGGGTATCTGATGAGATAGCCCAACTCGCTATCGAAAACGCTTCCATTCTGGCTGATGCGATGTCTTATGTTGGCATATTGGCGGTTGAGTTTTTTGTCAGTGACGATAACGTGTTGTACTTTAACGAGATGGCTCCACGGCCACATAATAGTGGCCATTACACTAAGGATGCCTGCGTTACCTCACAGTTTGAACAGCAGGTTCGAATGATGTGTGGTTTGTCACCCGGCGATACCCGGCTTATGTCACCGGTTGTTATGGTTAATATGCTGGGTGAGTTGTGGCCACCACAATGGAACGATATTTTTGCGCAGGCTAATATTAAGTTACATCTTTATGGGAAAACAGAAGCCCGCACTGGTCGGAAAATGGGGCACTTTAATGTGCTGGCAGAAAATGTTGAGTCTGCGCTTGAAACTGCACAGCAGGTTTTTGAAAAACTGAGTCAATAGATAGATAGAAGGGGCGGTAAGTTATATGATTTAAGTCTAAAACTCACAACTATTTTTTATCTACGCCGATTTCTACTATCTCTACCACTGCGGCTCTGATTCTGCTTCTGATTTCTATGGCCATCACCACGGTTGCCTCCAGGTCTAGGCCTCCGTTCCATCTTAATTGGAGGTTTCGGCTTAATGAGTAAGTCACTGGTCACCGTTTCTCTACCTATTTTCTGGTCGATGTATTCTTCGATATCCATGATGTAATGCGCGAAGTCTTCACAGGCAAAACTAATGGCATAACCGCTGGCACCAGCGCGAGCGGTACGGCCAATACGGTGTACATAGTCCTCGCCTGATTGTGGAAGATCAAAGTTGAAGATGTGGCTGACTGCAGTTATATGCAATCCGCGTGCGGCAACGTCGGTTGCCACCAGCGTATTAAATTCGCCATCCTGGAACTTTTTAAGCAGGCTTTGTCGCTTTTTCTGTGGTACGTCACCTGATAATAAGGCTGACTTGTAACCATTACCTTCCAGCCAGGCATAAACTTTATCGGCAACTCTTTTTGTATTAATAAAGACAATGCTGCGCGTCGGTTTTAGTTTTTTCATCAAGCCAAGTAACAGAGGGATCTTCTCCTCATTGGCAGGGTAATAAATTGACTGCTCAATTTTGTCGGCAGTTTTGGTGTCTGCCTGAATTCGTATTTCAGCAGGGTCATTCATGTGTACGTAGGCGAGCTCACCAACGCGATGTGACAAGGTTGCTGAAAACAACAGACTCAAACGTTTATCCGGTTCCGGGCAGCGGTTTAGCAAATATCGCATGTCATCAATAAAGCCAAGATCAAACATGCGGTCAGCTTCATCCAGTATTACAACTTCGCAGTTTTTCAGGCTGAATACTTTCTGCTTAAAGAAATCGATGGTACGCCCGGGTGTGCCGATGATAATGTCGACGCCATCGAGCAGAATGTTGCGTTGTTTATCGTAATCGGTGCCGCCGTATGCCAGGCCAAGTTTTAAACCGGTGTATTTGCCAATGACTAGCGAGTCTTTATGTATCTGGATAGCCAGTTCACGCGTGGGCGCCAGTATCATTGCGCGAACTTGTGTTTTTTGGCGATTTTCGTGGCAGGGTTTGGTTATAAGGTGATTCATGCAGGCAACCATAAACGCCGCGGTTTTACCGGTTCCGGTTTGTGCTTCACCGGCAACATCCTTACCGGTAAGGGCAATAGGGATACTTTGTGCCTGAATAGGTGTGCAAAATTCAAAACCGGCATCATCCAGGCCCTTTATTAAATTAGAGTCGAGATCGAAGTCTGTAAAGCGTGTTTCTGTAAGATGATGTTTCATGGCGGCATAGCTTACAGTAATTTGCAATAAACGTCGCATTGGGGGTGTACAAATTTTAAAAATAGACTATTATATGGGAAATCATAATCTTGATATTCGATTACATTCGATACTACTAGTAAATATCAGTCACGGAATATCCAAAACAAATTCTTTTCGGTCGCAAACGCGATACTATATAACACTAAAAAATTTAAATGAGGTTTCACGTTGAGCAGCGATATCGTTTACGTTACAGATGATTCTTTTGAAGAAGAAGTTTTACAGTCTGAAATTCCTGTACTGGTTGATTACTGGGCAGAATGGTGTGGTCCCTGTAAAATGATTGCGCCAATTCTTGATGAAATTGTTGGTGAATATGCCGGTAAGTTAAAAATTGCCAAATTGAACATAGATGAAAATTCAGCGACTCCGCCCAAGTTCGGTATTCGTGGCATCCCAACATTAATGATTTTTAAAAACGGTGATGTAGAAGCAACTAAAGTAGGTGCTTTATCAAAATCACAGTTAACAGCGTTTATTGACAGCAGTTTGTAATTTTTTATTGATCTGATTTGCTGATCAGGTCTGCTGTTCAGTGATGCCGCGATCGCTATCGGATTTGTTACCAGAATAGTGATACGGGCAACTATAATAAAACGTAATCGGTAATTCACTATTTCTACAGTAGTGAATTATTTTGATTGTAAATTAATTCTAAGCAAAAATTATAAATAGAGGCGAAGCTGTCTGTTGGCCTCTCTAAATACAATAACAGTCATCAACCAATAAATCATAAACTCAACTCAAATCAAACTACCTTCCCTATTATGAATCTTACCGAATTGAAACTAAAACCTGTTACTGAACTACTAGAAATTGCTTCATCGATGAAGCAGGATAATGTCTCTCGCTCGAAAAAGCAGGATATTATTTTTGCCATACTTAAAGCACATGCTAAGAGCGGAGAGGATATTTCTGGTGGCGGTGTGCTGGAGATACTTCAGGATGGGTTTGGTTTTTTACGTTCAGCAGAGGCTTCATACCTGGCCGGCCCCGATGATATATATGTATCACCCAGTCAAATACGCCGCTTTAATATGCGTACTGGCGACACCATAGAAGGAAAAATTCGTCCACCAAAAGATAGCGAACGTTACTTTGCGATGCTTAAAGTGGATAAAATTAATCTTGATTCACCTGAGAACACACGTAATAAAATTGCTTTTGAGAATTTAACGCCATTACATCCAAATGAGCGTTTAATCATGGAACGCGGAAATGGTAGTACGGAAGATATTACTGCGCGTATTATTGATTTGATGTCACCAATTGGTAAGGGGCAGCGTGGCTTGATTGTATCGCCACCTAAAGCCGGTAAAACCATGATGCTGAATCATATTGCACAATCAATAGCCGCAAATTGCCCGGACTGTTATCTCATCGTATTGCTGATTGATGAGCGTCCGGAAGAGGTGACGGAGATGGAGCGCAGCGTGCGTGGTGAAGTGGTGTCATCTACCTTTGATGAACCTGCAAGTCGTCATGTGCAGGTCGCAGAAATGGTTATCGAAAAAGCCAAGCGTCTGGCAGAACATAAAAAAGACGTGGTTATTCTGCTTGATTCGATTACCCGTCTGGCGCGTGCTTATAACACGGTAATTCCATCATCCGGTAAAGTCTTAACTGGTGGTGTTGATGCGCATGCACTGCATCGTCCCAAACGTTTCTTTGGTGCGGCGCGAAACATTGAAGAAGGTGGCAGTATTACTATTCTGGCAACCGCTCTGGTAGATACCGGTTCGAAAATGGATGAAGTGATCTACGAAGAATTTAAAGGTACCGGTAATATGGAAATCCACCTGGATCGCCGTATTACTGAAAAGCGTATCTTTCCTGCCATTAATATCAACCGTTCCGGTACTCGCCGTGAAGAATTACTTACCAAGCCTGATGAGTTACAGAAAATGTGGATTTTGCGTCGTTTGTTGCAACCTATGGATGAGATTGGTGCTATTGAATTCCTTATGGGTAAATTACAGGCGACAAAAACCAATGATGACTTCTTTGATTCAATGAAAGGCTAATTAGAGCAGTGAATAACGAATAGTTAATAGTGAATAATGAAAGATTAAAAAAATACCCACATTTGTGGGTATTTTTTATTTTGGTTCTTTTTTTGAATGGTAGTTTGTGTGCTGCTGAGCTAAGCATTGCTGTTGCTAGTAACTTCAAATCCACATTACAAAAAATCAGCGCTGACTTTAAAGTGGCAACGGGCCATGATCTAAAAATCAGTAGCGCATCAAGCGGAAAATTATTTGCACAGATTAAACATGGCGCACCCTATGATGTTTTTTTGTCGGCCGATGAAAAACTTCCTGATCTATTAATTAGAGATAAACTGGCAAGTAGCGAAAGTGCGCATATATATGCGTTAGGTAAGTTGGTGTTGATTGCCAACCTGGAAACCAGGAGTGGTTGTGAAAATATAATAAGCTCAAATCGATTAAAATATTTAGCTATTGCGAATCCAGAAATTGCACCATATGGCATGGCTGCTAAACAGGTATTGCAAAAGCTTGATTTGTGGCAGAAGCTGCAGCCTCGAATTGTTATGGGTGAAAATGCAGCACAAACATTGTTGTTTGTCTCTACTAAAAACGCAGACGCTGGTTTTGTGCCTCAATCCATGCTCCATATGGCACGTAATATGGGTAAAACAATGGATAGTGCCTGTGTCTGGAGTGTGCCGACTGATATGTACGCACCGATTAAGCAGAAAATGGTGTTGCTAAATAAAGCGAAAGACAAACCTGCAGCACTGATGTTTATTCAATATATGCAGTCTGCAGCCGCCAGGGAAATCATTAAATCATCGGCTTATGATGTATTGTAATGCTGCTTAATTATCAGAGCTGTCTTAAGAAATCAATCTTCACCAAGCACAGTCGAAGCAATGTTCCCAGGACTTGATCCACTACTACTAACGGCAAAACTTGCCGCTGTAACGACATTAATATTACTCGTTATTGGTACACCGGTTGCGTGGTGGCTGGCCAATACGAAAATAAAAGCCAGGCCAATAATCGAAGCGGTCGTTGCATTACCAATAGTTTTGCCGCCTACGGTGCTGGGTTTTTATCTGCTGGTTGTTTTAAGTCCCCAGAGTTCGCTTGGTGGCTGGTGGTTTGAGCTTACCGGACAAACATTAACCTTTAGTTTTTCCGGTCTGGTAATTGCTTCTGTTATTTACAGCTTTCCTTTTGTGGTGCAGCCGCTGCAAAGCGCTTTCGAATCGGTGGGACACGATTTGATGGAAGCGGCATACACGTTGGGTGCCAGACCGGTAGATGCGTTTTTTACTGTTGCTGTACCTCTGGCCAGGCGTGGTTTTATTACCGGTGGGGTGCTTGGTTTTGCGCATACCCTGGGTGAATTCGGTGTAGTGTTAATGGTGGGCGGAAATATACCCGGTGAAACACGTGTGGTTTCTATTGCTATTTATGATCATGTTGAAATGCTGGAATACGGTCAGGCGCATGTGCTTGCAGGTATTTTGCTGGCCTTTGCTTTTACCGCCATGTTGTTGATGTATGTGATTAACCATCGCATGAAGTTACGTGCATGAAGGTGAAAGCATGAGTTTTGGACAATGCAGTATCCGTTGTAAACGTGCCGATTATATTGTTGAAGCAGAATTCACCGTTCCAGATAAAGGTGTGTTGGGAATTTTTGGTCATTCCGGATCTGGAAAAACAACCTTGTTACGCTGCCTTGCCGGGCTGGAAAAAGATGTGTTGGGCCATATCGAAATCAATGGCGAGGTATGGCTGGATGAAAGTAAAAACATTTCAAGTCAGCAGAGAAATATTGCGTATGTTTTTCAGGAAGGCCGCCTGTTCCCACATTTAACAGTGGCAAAAAATCTGCAATATGGAGCCGATCGCTGCAGGGATCGCAATACGGTCCCTGTGGCTGAAAATAATAATGGCGTTGACCGAGATCACCTGTTGGCATTGCTTAATCTCTGTCATTTATTAAGTCGATATCCGCATCAATTATCTGGTGGTGAAAAACAACGTGTTTCTATCGGTCGCGCCCTGTTAAAAAAACCACAAATGTTATTACTGGATGAGCCTCTTGCCTCACTGGATGAAAAGCGTAAACAGGAAATACTTCCATATCTTGAAAGATTACATGATGATTTAATTATCCCGATTTTATATGTCAGTCATAATCTGGACGAGATGTTACGTCTGTGTGATTACATGCTGGTGATGGAACAGGGGCAGCTCATATTTAATGGCAATATTCACGATGCGCTAGTATCACCAGGGTCGCCACTTGCGACTATTGAGAATGCAGCTATGGTCCTTGAAGGTACAGTCTCTAAGCAGGAAAAAGAATTTGATATATCTACTGTTCATACCATAAATGGTAATCAGTTTCAGGTGCCAGGTTTATTGGCTATCGGTAAATATGTACGTTTAGTTATTTTTGCCAGTGATGTTAGTGTGGCAAAAAATAAAGCAATAGACAGTAGTATTTTAAATATTATTGAAGGCAGAGTGTCGGGTATTCTAGATAAGAAGCAGGGCCGGGTATTGTTACAGGTGAATTGCAGTCAGGATATATTACTGTCACTTATATCGCTTAAATCATTCCAGTTATTGCGGTTAACAATAAATAAAAAAATCTATATACAGGTAAAGGCTGTTGTAACACATGGCAACTAATTTAGTTGCTGTTCTCTTTTAATGGCCCTGTGGCCTATGTCTGTTCGAAAATAAACATTGTTCCAGGTTATTTTGTCAACGAGCTGATACGCGAGATTTTGCGCTTCGGTGACAGAATTGCCAAGTGCGACTGCGCATAATACACGGCCACCATTGGTCACCACTTTGCCGTCTTTTTCTGCGGTGCCGGCATGGAAGACTTTTGTTGATTCGGTTTCGGTATTTTCCAGACCGCTGATGACGTCACCTTTGTGGTAACTTTCTGGGTAACCGCCAGCGGCAAGTACAACACCCAGTGAGCTGCGTTCATCCCATTCTGTTTTTGACTGATTTAATTTGCCATCAATTGCATCGAGGCAGTGTTGTACCAGGTCAGACTTCAGGCGCATCATGATTGGTTGTGTTTCTGGGTCGCCAAAACGTACGTTGTATTCTAAAACTTTTGGAATACCTTCTTGGTTAATCATTACGCCAGCATATAAAAATCCGCTGAAGCTGTTGCCTTCGTCTGCCATGCCTTTAATGGTAGGTTCAATCACTACCTGCATGATGCGCTCATGCATTTCAGCCGTTACCACTGGCGCAGGAGAGTAGGCACCCATGCCGCCGGTATTGGGCCCGGTGTCGCCGTTATCTCGCGCTTTGTGGTCCTGTGAGCTGGCCATGGGTAAAATGTTTTTCCCGTCTACCATGCAGATAAAGCTGGCTTCTTCGCCGTATAAAAATTCTTCAACCACCACACGTGCGCCAGCATCGCCGAATTTATTGCCTGCCAGCATGTCCTTAACGGCAGCGATGGCTTCTGCGTTGGTCTGCGCAAGGATGACGCCTTTACCGGCGGCTAAGCCATCGGCTTTAATGACGATAGGTGCGCCTTTTTCTTTGATGTAAGCAATAGCGGGTTCGATTTCTGTGAAGTTTCCATAAAACGCGGTTGGTATGTGGTGGCGTTCGAGAAAATCTTTAGTGAAGGCTTTGGAGCCTTCTAGTTGCGCTGCAGCTTTTGTTGGGCCAAAGATTTTTAAATTGTTATCAGTGAAGACATCAATGATGCCATTTACCAGCGCGGCTTCGGGACCAACTATGGTCAAATCGATTTGATTAGTTTTAGCGTAATCAAGTAAAGCAGGAATGTCTTCTGCGTCAATATTAATATTATTGATATTCTCTTCTAGTGCCGTGCCGGCGTTGCCCGGCGCAACAAATACCTGGCTAACTAAAGGAGATTGTGCCGCTTTCCAGGCAAGGGCATGTTCGCGACCGCCGCCGCCGATAACAAGAATTTTCATAGAGAGCTTACTACTGTGAATTGCAAATCGCGGTATTTTACACTTTATTACTGTCGTGGTGAAAAAGAGAAAACGATTTTAGTCCACGAATAACGCAAAATACACAAATTGTTAAAAACTAAAGAAAAATACACCCAACAGTTCAATTGGAGTGTTTAGTGTTTGCAGATTAAGATGGATGATATGTGAGTAAAAGGAATTGCTACAGATTGTTGACAGGAGGGTGTTCGCCAGTTTTATTGAAACAAGAGTATAAGCTCTGAATTTATATGGTATTAGTTGATGAAAATGTGAAACTTATTGGTTAGAAGCAGAGGGAAGGGGTTGTTTTTAGGATTCTTTGGTTGGCTTGACTATGGTTAAAAAGGGTGTTTATACTTCCTATACTTTAAACTAGGGGGGATTGCAAATGGGTATGATTCGCCAATTATTTGCCACGGTTCTGCTGGCAACGCTCTCAGGATCAGTTTATGCAGCGTGTGACAGTACCTTGCCACTACAGGGCGCGCGCGAAGATATCCTCATTATCGTCAATGACAACTCGCTGGACTCTTGTGAGGTTGGGCGCTATTACGCTGAAAAGCGTGGTTTGGGTCAGAGCAATATAGTCCATGTCGCCACGCGTCCTCAGCACCTCCTGGACGGTGCTAAGTTCCGTAATCTGATGGATCAGATCATCAAGTACATGCAGGACAATACCCTTCAGGCCGGCGCCCCTTCAGCGCCAGTGTGTACGGGTGCTGAAGGTCCTTATTACTGCCAGGCTTCCATGGATCATCTGCGGCAATTCACCAGGATCAGATATATCGTTACAACCCGCGGTGTACCATTCCGAGCACCGATAACTGGTACAACTTTCAAAGGATCAGGTTCAATTGATAACTATCTGTCATATTGGCTTGTTCGCTACTTCCCGAGTGATGTGCCCCTGAATTTTGATGAGCGCGAGAAAGCCTTTGGTGATGGACGTGGTATGCGACCTATTGATCCATCATTCGATGGTGAATTGATAGTTGGTCGTCTTGATGCTGCCGACCTTGTGTCAACCAAGGCGCTCATCGATAGAATAATCAAAGCGGAGGAGAACGGCATATTTGGCAAGCTGTATGGTTCTCGTTTTGGCGCACATGCGCGATATGCCCAGTGGCTGAATTTCCAGGATAATTCACTCGTTTACGGAACATCTCCCCTCCCTGTTAATGGAGGCAGCTGGCGCTACCAGTTCGGCTTGTTCGGTGAAGATCGTACCGAATGCATCGACTATCTAAACAGTAATGCCGGTACAGCAGCCGGCAGGGCGCCACAGCATTGCACGGTGCGCTTTTCTGAAACCCCTCCCGGACGTGCTTCGTCCCGGACACCTGTCGTTGATGATGCGCTTGTTTACCTTGGCAAGCTTCATGGCCAGATTAGTGGTGGTGGCAGCTTTGATACTGTACTGAACTGGGTCAAGAATGACAGTTGCAGTGTAAAACTTTGTGAAAATGCGGCAGATCCTGCTGCATGCAGGGCGGCTTCAACCGATGTAAAGAAAGAAATCAATACTGCCTGTGTTGGTGTGGCTGACGGTTTTATGGGCTTTAACTATCAGTCATTCCCGGTTGCATTTAATGCAATATGGCCAACAGGTTACCGAGGGGAAAATTCCGGCGGTACCAATACCAATATTGTTGCCCCGGTTGTCCGTGATACCGAAGGCCAGGATGATAATTTCAGCCTATGGTTTACAAACACCGAAACGATTGCGGACCCGAAGTGTTATAGCGGGACAGATTTCACATCTCCACCAACTATTGGTTGCAGGCAAGGATATGCTTTTGGATTTTATCCGCAAGTAGTTACTGGTGGGCAGGTTGTTGATGCCAATAACCCGCAACAGTACAGAATCGGGTTATGGTACAAGGCACAGAATATAACGGATACTGCGAACCTGACTGTCAGATTCCGCGTTTACGAACCAAATAATCCGGCGCCCGAGTCTCGGGACAGATGGCTGAGTTACGGGAATTTCACGCTCGACACGGTTCCTCTGGGTGATACTGACTGGACTTATTCAGAAACCATAATTCAACTGGATCCGTCTCTGCATGTAGATCCTGCTCTGGTCTACGACAAGATCGAGGTTTATATAGGTTCTGGTACCTATCTGGGAGAGATAGGTCTTGACAATATAAGTATTAAGGAACTCAAAAGTAACACGGAATATGTACAGAACCAGTCGTTCTCGGATGGCCACAAGGAAGTTAGCGGTGGCGACCATGCAGCAACCTATCTTGCTCGACTGAACGGCGTGGCCTTTTGGGGCAGCATGAGTCATTACCAGTCAGGCGGGCACTCATTCGGCAATCACGCCCAGGAAACCCTGCTCTATTTCCAGCGGGGATTGCCTCTCGGTGATGCGGTCTGGTGGGGCGAGAAGCTAAATAGTGGCATGTTATATGGTGATCCGGTGTATTCGCCAATTGCTGTCCGCCTCGATTATAAGAACAACTATGACTTTGTCTCAGGAAGTGTGGATCTTAAAGGGAGTGCCGTGAACGGGCGCGATCCTGGAAAGGTAACAACGAGCTATTCAGTTGAGTACTGTCAGGGTGATGATTTTTATATCTGTGATCAGTCAGCAAGTTGGCAGAACACTGGTGTAAGCGGTAATGGGGGACAGGAAAATATGTCGCTAGGCACATGGGATGCCACATCCCTTTCGCCGGGCAAGTATGTATTACGCCTCAGTGTTACGAGCGACAATGCTAGTTTGGGACGGAATCAGACATTTTATGACTATTATCCGGTAACAGTGTATGACGATGTCAGCGATCATGATGGAGATGGCTTGACGGATAAAATCGAAGTTACGGTTCTGAGTACTGACCCCGAAAATACAGACACAGATGGAGACGGTGCGTCTGACGGAAATGAAGTAAATATTCTGGGTACTGATCCGCTGAATGCTGACAGTGATGGCGATGGCATGCCGGATGGATGGGAGGCTAGTGCCGGTACTAACCCGCTGGCTGATGATTCAGGCGCCGATCTGGACGGCGATGGATTGACGAATCTAGAGGAATTCACTGCCGGGACAGCAGCGAATAACATTGATACAGATGGTGATGGCCTTACCGATGATGTTGAAATCAACACGTATGGCAGTGATCCGACAAATACAGATTCTGATAACGATGGTTTGACTGACGGGGAGGAGGTAAATACGTATTTCACAAACCCGACTAATTCTGACACTGACCAGGACGGTATTGCAGACGGTATCGAGATTGCCAATGGGACAGATCCGCTTCAGCCCAGTCTTGAAAGCTGGGCGGGCACGATCACGGGTCGTATTACAACAGCGGACGGTATTGGTGTGGCCGGAGTAACGTTCTGGGATGTAAGCCGCTATCCGGAGACGGTGACGACTGACGAGAATGGTTATTTCGTGATACGCGGCTATTCCGGCGGCGAGAGCGTGTGGTTGAACATGAATGGCACCGGTTCCGGTTATTCATTTGCTGCAGCAGGGAATGGAGGTATCTTTGTTCACAGTGGAGGTGCGGAAGTGGCGCGCAATTACATAGCGACGCCGAAGTCTGACACTGTACGCGGGCGGGTGACGCTGGCGAACGGCGAGCCGCTGTCTGATATTACGTTCTGGAACATACTCAATTACCCGGACACATTTACGACCAATACGGACGGGCAGTTCGTGTCACAGGGTCAGAGTCAGGGTGATACGGTGTGGTTCAATACTTACAATTCGAACAGTGCGGGCTATACGTTATCAACGCTGGGCTGGAGCGGGGGCTTGTTCCAGCATGACGGTACGGCGATGTCGGGCTATGACTATATAGCTACGCAGAACCCGGGGACGATATCAGGCCGCATTACAACACCGGATGGAAAGCCGCTTGCGGGGGTTGGGTTCTGGGATGTGTCGAAGTATCCGGCAACGATCACGACCAATGCGGATGGCCGGTTTGTGTCGCAGAGTTACAGCGCCGGTGATTTTGTCTGGTTCAATACATTTGCAGCGGGTGTCACGCTGGTGCCGTCCGGGTGGGATGGCTCTACATTCCAGCATGACGGTACGGCCATGACAGGCTATGACTTCATCGCTGTGCCGAATTAATCATTTCTTGCATGCCGGGTGATACCGCAGGCGTCACCCGGCATCCACTGAGTGAATATTCACGGTATGTGAATACCCGTTTTTAGCAGCATCGAAGTCAGACGAATCAGCGGTAAGCCAATTATAATTGGGATCAGAGTATGAGGTATCCCCACGAAATTAACTAACATAACACTAACGCCATGTAAGATTTTATATTGATCAATGCCCCCTTTATATTTTTTTCAGGCAATCGAAAATGTTGTTGCGCAAGAAGTAATCTGGCTAAAAAAATAACAGAGTATGGTTCTCGTTTACTCGAAGAATTTACTCTAACTTGTTTTGCGATGGCAGTTTGCTTACCCGCAACACCAATACACCAGAGAACAAATATTGTGCAAGCAGCCATAAGACACAAAACTGATCTTCTGTCCTGATTCATTCGAATGTTTTGAGATAGCCCCAAACCATAATGCACAGATTTACAATCACGAAAACCTTCTTCTATTTGGTGCGCCAAGTATGGCGCGTAGCGCCTTACGGTGCTGTTCCGACACGTGTGGTGGCGGTCGGATGACTAGGTAGTGAAAGTCCACTATCGACCCGGTAAGGGGAACGATTAGCCGAACGGCAGGGGTGTCCATCGCGAGGTGGAATCTGAAGAAAGCTGAAGGCAAAACATTGATCCGACGAACAGGAATCGTATATGAGGCGGTCGTAGTGGGTAAGAAGGCCAATATCTTCAAAGCCCAATACTTACACAGACACTGCGGACGTAGATACGGCGGATATAAGTGCGAAGGTCACGCGGAAATCAAAGGGGTTAGAGTCAATGCCGGTAAGTTAAGCCCTAAGTCATTCATTATAATGAACTTTTATATGCAGGGAAATGGATGTCATTCTTGATATTTTTTAATCGTCGAGGCACTGACCTTCCCTCTCTAACTGCTTCAATTGTTTTACTGACATAGCGTATTGTTCGTTCAATAAGAAGCAACTTAATGTCACTGTGTGCATGCAGTATCAAACAAACAATTCTGTGTTTCATTTTTGATATCGCCTGTGCAAAATTTATCTGATACTTTAGCTTAAGGTGTTTCGTTTTTGTGGTGATGGTTTTCTGTGCGGCCATGGCCATTAATGCGGTCAAATTTGAGGCTACAATTTTGGCATAAAAATCCTGTTGCACAGACAGAGCTGACTTACCTGAAAAGTTTTCAATTTCTACCCATTGTTTTAAGCGTTTATAATTTTCTTCTATACCCCAACGAAGGTGATAAAGTGACTTAAACAGGTCGGCATCATATTTATCTGAATCAATCAAATTTGTAATCAGTACTTCAACGCCACCAGGCAAATCCACACGCACAAGTCTTAATTGTATCGGCATGGCAGGCAGGCCTTTTTCTTCACATGTTTTTATCGACGTTTTATTAGGCATGTAGGTAACTATGCTTTCCTTTTTATTGCTTTTAATAAAAGCTTTTACAATGAGGCATTGATTGGTTTTTGCACGCATACAAAAGGCATGTTTAAGCTTTATATGCAGTGCATAAAGCCAAAAACTGGGGTAACCACGATCATAAATAATCAGGTCATTTCCAGCTGCATGTTTTAAGTGTTCAGCAGCGCATTTCTTTTCAGATGTGTTGTTAGGTTTAACAGTAGAGTCTATTACCATATGATTCAAAACATCATAAAAAATAGATGCCATCCCTATTGCACAATCCGCCTGATTTGACTTGCCTTTCTGTACACCAAAATGATCGGTAATGCTGGGTTCATTAGGCAGGCGAATAGAGGTTCCATCAATCGCGCAAAGACGAAAGCCTTTCCATGTTTTGTAGTGTTTGCTGTTTTTGTAAATGCCATCAATTAGCTGCCGGTTAAGCTCAATAAACGCACGGTATGACAGCTGTTTTCTAGCCTGAAAAAAGGCAGATTTTGTGACCTGTTGTGAAGCTTCTATTTTGTTATTAATTGTCTTAAAAAATTGGTCAAGTTCTAGTTGGTTTGAATGCTTTCTTAAATTTAGTAAATAGAGAATTAGTGTAGGGAAATTAAGCTGGCGGTTACGTGTAAAAGCTTTGTCAGAAAGACGGTGTTTTTGTTTGAATGATTCATCGTGAATAGTTTTATTTATGCATGCATAAGTATTTTCAAATGAGTGTAGTTAGTGACATTGACGGCTCTCCTAAGTGTTTAAGTGTTGTGTTTCATAAGCGTTTATTCTAACATTATCAAATAGTTATTGCTTAACTTACTGGCATTGGGGTCAGAGTAAAAATTCATGACGTTCTATTATTGACCGCATATTCGCATTCTGGAGTATGAGCCCACAGGGCGAATTCGACACTGGCGGCGGAGTGATAATTCTTTTGTTTCTTCCGCAAATACACGCAAATGGTCGTTCCTGCGCATCCTTGCGCCCACGACATTAGTGTTATCCATGCACGTCAACGCAAATTAGAAAGATAAAACCTTAGTCCGCGAAAAACGCAAAGGACGCGAAAAAAACTTTTGTTTATAAACCTTTGCGTGTTTTGTTTTTCGCGGACTGTATTTTTGTTGTTTTTTATTTGCGTTCATTTGCGTTCATTTGCGGATAAAATAGTTTTTGTATGGGCGCTAATGGTCGGTTTCGCCCTGAAAGGTGCTCCATCTGAAGGTTTTCTTAACCTGGTAACCGTGTTTTTCTATTGTTCAGTTGTTTTCATTAATAGTGGTAAAAGTGTTTCGATTAACTGGTTGATATGTTCTTTCTTATGTTTTGCCGATAGCGTTATTCTTAAACGTGAAGTACCTTCAGGTACAGTCGGTGGTCGAATAGCCGTTATCAGAAAACCCGAATCAAATAGTTGCTGGCTGATCTTTGTGGCTTTTTCATCATCACCTATAAGGAGTGGCTGTATGGCTGTTTGACTGTTTTCAATAGCTATATCTGCCTGGCTGCAACAGTTTTTAAAATAGGCTATGTTGCTGTTTAAGTTTTGCAGATGTTCTGCTTCGTTTTGTATGATATTTAAACTGCAGCGTGTGGCTTCAGCAATGGCAGCTGGCATAGCAGTGGTGTAAATATAGGTGCGTGCTTTCTGGATAATGGTTTCAATTAATTCTTCACTTCCGGCGATAAAGGCACCTGCAGTGCCCATGGCTTTACCCAGGGTAGCCATGTAGATCGGTACATCTGTATGGGTTAATGAAAAATGCTGTAAGCAACCTTTGCCGGTTTCACCAAGTGTGCCAAAGCCGTGAGCATCATCAACCATCAGCCAGCTGTCTGTTGTTTTACACAAAGTGGCTAAAGCAGGCAGCTCGGCAAT